>Ga0209709_10001581_pt1 | contig 20832 bp, 18 predicted proteins | sample ArcticOcean_MG_C_2_FD_187435 | JGI IMG/M metagenome (GOLD analysis project Ga0209709, IMG submission 187435) | Marine microbial communities from western Arctic Ocean - ArcticOcean_MG_CB4_136 (SPAdes) (version 2) | ecosystem: Environmental > Aquatic > Marine > Oceanic | place: Arctic Ocean...
TGTTGGAATTCTTTCTGGATTATTTGGAGTAGGTGGAGGTTTTTTGATGACACCTTTTTTAATTTTTTTAGGTGTTCCCCCAACGTATGCTGTAGCAAATGAAGCAAATAATATTTTAGCAACCTCAGTTTCTGGTTCAACCACACATTACTTAAAAAATACACTTGATTATAAAATGGGTTTGATGATTGTTGTAGGTGGAATAATTGGAACATTGCTTGGAATTTGGACATTCACTTATTTTAAAGGAATTGGAAAAATTGATATTGTTATTTCATTAGCTTATATGTACATCTTAGCAATTATTGGTACTGCAATGCTAGTTGAAGGTTTAGGCGAGATAGATAAAGCTAGAAATAAAATTGTCACTAAAAAAAAGCTACATGTTCATTATTGGATACATGGTCTTCCATTAAGAATGCGATTTCCAAAATCAAAATTATATGAAAGTGCCTTTACTCCAATTATCATTGGATTAATGGTTGGGTTCATTGCGGCAATAATGGGAATAGGAGGGGCATTTATTTTAGTTCCTGCAATGATTTATATTATTGGAATGCCAACTAGATTAATTCCTGGAACATCATTATTTGTAACTATTTTTGTAAGTGTGATTGTAACTTTCTTGCATGCATTTAATTATGGCTCTATCGATTTAATTTTAGTATTTATGCTAGTAACAGGATCTATTGTTGGAGTTCAAATAGGTCAAAAATTAGGTGAGTCAGTTGATAGTACTGGTTTAAAAACTCTTTTAGCAGTTTTATTATTGTTGGTTGGGATAGCTATTGCATACGATACTTTCTTTGTAGAAAAGATAATTAATGAAATTGTTAAAATTGATGTCAATAAACTAAATTCTTTATCAATGTTGATTAAAAAACTTTCTGTCGAAAGGCCAATTTTTTATAGTTTATTTTCAATTATATTTGCAGTTGGTTTGGGTGTTGCTGCTGCTTATATAAGAAGATTTTTCTCTAATTTAAGAAAAAAATACTCTAAGAAATACCTTAAGTAATCAAAGATTTCTTTAAAAGAAAATATAGTTTTTATTTTTAAAGGAGACAAAAAAAGTTAGAAAATGCAATTTAATTTTAAGTATTATCCTACTTTTACTTTAATACAATTTAATCTAAATTAATCTATTTCTTATTCTATAAATTAAGCATTTTTTCCCATAAAAAAAAATATATTAGAATTTTTTTTATATGTTTTTATATTTATCAAATAATTAAGTGGTTAGCTAATTTTAACGATAACTGGACAATAGGAAGTGTTGGATTGTTGTGACCACCAGTTGTGAAAACTGAAGATCCTGCAATAAATAAATTATTTGATCCATGTACTTTACAATTTGCATCAACAACACCAAAAGTAGTAGATTGATGCATACGTGTTCCGCCCATATGATGATAACCTGCTAGTTCGTCATTCTCGGGATACTCTTTATCATTTAATATCCAATCAAGTAACTGGATCCGGCCACCATCGATTTCTAACAACCATCTGTTGAATTCATCTACAGATTTTTTAACAGTTTTTCTATCAAACTCTGTTTTATGCCACCTCAGAATTGTTCGTGGAATTCCGAAAGAATCAACACTATTAACATCCAACTGGACCGCATTTTCTATGTTTGGAGCTTGTTCCCAAGCAGCTCTTAATTCAACACCACAAACCAAATTCTTATCTGCCAATTTAACTAACTTACTACCGAGACGTGGAGCTAAACAAAGTACATCTCGAATTAAACTTTTCGTTCCTTCATCGTGTAGATGTTCTACTCTGAAACCACAGTTAAGAATTCTATTGGATAATTGAGCGGAAGTATTTAATGAATAGTAAAATCCTGGAACTTTTTTCTTATCTACTAATGCCTTCCCCATAGTAAAATGAGGGTGTTCCATCCAAAACTTTCCAATAGGAAGTTTATCATCAAAAAAATGGTTTTGGTGTTTTTGAGACATATAAAGGAGGAACCTACTATTTTCAATACCACCCATCGCAAGGATTATTTTATTTCCAGATAATTTAATTTGATTACCATTAAAGCTTTCAAATATTGCCATATTCACTGAACGATTTTCACCAACGAGATCTACAAGGTTAGCATTCAATAATAATGTTATCGATGATGAGAGTTTAATATGTTTGAGGTATTTTTCCTTAAACTGTACAGGTGGAGAAAATTGGAATTTTATTTCCTTTATATTTGAGTCAGCGCTACTCACATCTTTAAAGTCAGAGGGAATTTCCAGAATAGTACATGCTTCATCTTTGTAGCGTTCAATGTCATTGAAAGTAATTGGCCATTTGTATTCTGGTCCAAGATAAGAACGTTGAAAATCTATTTCTTCAAAACTTCTACACCACCCAGCCCAGTGGTTGGTTGTACCACCAAAAAATCGTAATCGTGCTACATCTAATTTGAAATAAGGGTCCCCGATCACTTGGCCTTTATAGCAATCTTGAGAGATATCCGACCATTCTTCTCCTCCTCCCTCAACAAGAGCAACTCTTTTACCAGAACTTTCTATTTTTTTTGCTAAAGTTATACCTGCTGCACCCGCACCAACTATAATAATATCAAAATTAATATCACTGAGTTCTTCTGTATTTTGTAAATCAAAAAACATTAAAAATCTTCTGCTTTTAAAAGCCATCCATTTTTAATAAATAGTTTTTTATGTTTAATTGAGGCGAATAACAGGGGCATACCCACCAAGATACAAATGACTTTAAGAAATGACCTACGATTTAGTTTATATTTTTTTCTAACAGGATTAATATCAAAAAGTTTATGCATCAAAGAAATAATTATTTTTTAATCCTATCAAATCATAAATAAAGTGTCGATAATCAAAACTCTATTTAACCCTTAATTAGTCTAACAAAAGCACTGATAATATTTTTAAAGATAGAATCATGCAAATTAATCTTATAATGGCTAGAGAAGATCTACGTTATGATATGGCTCGTCACGTAGTCTCAACCGTTTACATGCTTGATGAATAGAGTTTTACCTATGATGAAAAATGAAGAAAAGGGGTATTTTTCGGATTATCTGCTTATTTGGGTTAATTCTTGTAGGCACCTTAATAATTTTTATTTAGTTTTCGTTTATAATTTTATTAACTATTTTGTTTTTAAAAAAGTATTAATTTCCGACTGTTCATCTTCAAATATAAATTTATTATAATCTTGATGGTTAAAGTCATGATAGTAATAAATTTGAAACTTGTAAGAACAGTTTTTTATTAATAAATTTTGATTTAAGTCTATCTTTTTTTTATTATTTTGTTTGTTAAACTCTTCAATTGCTAAAAGTTGACCATTATTTACTCCATACATTTCATTTTCACTTCCAATTATATCATCGAAATAGCAAAAAACTCTCGGTAAGGAATATTGGTTGTCATCTATATTAAATATTTCAAATGAGTTTTTTGTCGATGAATAATAGTCTAAATCATTAAAGATTGCTGAGATTGGAGCAGGATTGTATTTTTTAAAAAAATCTTTCAAAGTATCTTTAACATCTCCAAGTATTAATTTTGTTTTTTTTATTTTAGAATTTAATTTTTCAACATCCATTTTATATAAACTTTTTTTAAACCAATAAGGCAAGTCTCTATAATCTTCTGGTTCAGTCATTCCCTCTCCTAAATCAAAACCATAAATTTCTATTTCAACACCCAGTTCCTTAAAAATTCTTTCACTATATTTTTCAATAAACATGATACTATTTCCACCTGCTACACCAAACTCAATTACGGAAATTTTTTTGTGACCTAATTTTTTCGCCAGGAAAGCAGAATTGTACATACAGTATAAATACGGAGGTTTCTCACTTAGATTATACTTGACCAATGTAGACAATTTAAATTTAAGAAAATTTATTCTTACCAAAATAATTAAAATTTTTTTTAGAGAAAAAACAAAAAAACCAGGATCATCAAAAAATCTCTCTAATATTTTTTTTAAAATATTCATATTTGGTAGTTTTCTGTAAATTATTATATCCTAAAATAAGATTTAATAAAATAAATAATGTAAAATATGAAAGTTTAATTGTTATAAAAAAATCTATACGATAATTCCTCAAAATTAGTTTAAAAAGATTAACAATATTACCAATCTGCTGAATTTGTTTTTTTCCAATCTTTAAACGACGTGTTCAAATTATATTTAAAATTATATTTTTTTTGAATTAAATAATTAGGAACGATAGTATTAGCTCTAAATAATTTTGTTAATCTATGATAATTTAAAGCATTATTTTTTTTTACTACTTTCGTGTAAACAAAACTTAAAAAAAGAAGAAATTTAATTATAATTTTAGGCAAAGAAAGAAAACGTCCCGAATAATTAAATTGATTTGATATATTTTTTGCAAAATCCTCAAGTGTAGGACATGGATGCATACAAGCATTATATAATACAAGTTTTGGGATTTCTTTATTTAATTGTTTGAGGTTTACCCAAACTAACATATTTATTAATTCTTTTACATAAACGCCGCCTTTTTTTAACTCTTTATTGCCCATATAAAAAAATAGTTTTCTTTTTATAAACTTAACAAGTCTTGTAACATTTCCTTTTTCACCAGCGCCAAATACAACACCTGGTCTGCAAATTGAAAGTGTTAAATTTGAAGAATTTTTGTTTTGCCAATTTATATGAATTTTTTCAGCTTCAAATTTTGACTTTCCGTATGGTGTAGATGGTTTAGGAGGTGTGTCTTCATTTTTTTCATGGTCACCCATACCATAGACAGCAATACTGCTAGTAAATATTATATTTTTACAATTAAATTTATCTGCAAAATTGCAAACATTTTCTGCTCCTTTTATATTTGTTTCAAAGTATTCTGTAGGCAAATGACCAGGCTCTCTATGTATAGCAGCAAAATTGAAAATTAAATTTATCTCTTCTTCTATATTGATATCATTCAGATTTTTTCTAACATCTCTCCTAAGAAAAAAAATTTTTTTCGTTTTTAATAAATTTTGATATTTTTCTTTACAGAAATTATCTTTAGGTTCGTGAATATCAATTAAATATATTTTTCCATACAAATTTAGATTCACTAATTCTTCTGCGAGATACAAGCCTATGAAACCGCATCCACCAAATATTGCAACATTATTCATTTTTTTTTATATTTAAAAGTAATACCGCTAAAAGTTCCTAAAATTAATGACTTAATATTGGTAATTTGAAAACACACAAGTCTGTGAAATATTTTAAATACATTATACAACAATCCTATTGGTAGATACCAAAATAAATGAATTCTTAAAAAAATTATTCTAGCTCTACAAGACCAATAATCAACAGTAATTGATTGCTTTTTATTAGCAATACTCATAGTTCCACCTTGAAGGTGAGTTAATTTAATTGATTGTAATACTTTCACTAATGGAAAAGTATTATATTTTTTAAAATATCTATATATCAAATCTAACTCTTCAAAATAAAGAAAATAATTTTTGGAAAACCCACCAAAGTCTTCCCAAAATTTTTTTGTAAAGCCAATACATGAACCTGAAGGGATTACAGGTAGTTTCCCATTACTTTGTTTTTTATTATAATCGGAAAACCTGAGTGTTAATTTATTGAATTTGTGTAATGAATGATTTTTATTATTTTCATTAACAATGCCTGTAAAAATACACATATCGTTTTTTTTAATTTTTATTAATGATGAAAAAGAAAAATTTTTTTTTAAGATAATATCAGGGTTTAAAACTAAAGAATAATCACACTTTAATTGCTTAAAGCAAGTTTTTAAACCTAGATTATTTCCATATCCATAACCTAGATTTTTTGATTTTTTTAAATAAATAAATTTGTGTTTATATTTTTTTATGAATTCTTTTAATTTTTTTGAATTATGTTCTGTTGAAAAGTTGTCTATAATAACAATATAAAATTTTTCTCTAATCTTAATTAATGATTTTATTAAATTTATACAAAATTTTGGGTCACCGTAATTTAATAATACTATGCCTAGTTTAAAGTTTTTGTAGAGCATTGATTATTTGGTTTGATCTATATTTCCAGGTATTTTTTTTCAAAAATTTATACCTTTTTTTTAAAACATTATTATTTATTGTTTTTTTTGCAATTATATTTTTAACCAATTTTATCGCCTCTTTTTTATTAGAATAAAAATTAACATATTCTTTAAATTGTTTAATCTCTGGATAGTAAATACTTATTACAGGTACACTAAACGCTAAATATTCATATAACTTTATTGGATCTACACTTTTAATTAAATCATTAACGACAAACGGCATTATAAATGCATCTGCTTTTGATGAAAAATTTAATAATTTATTATGTTCTATGGATCCAATATAATCAACTCGGTCATGCTTAATCTTAACAGTATCAACTGGCCCAATAATAGTAAATTTAACACTGCTAATTTCTTTTAAAATTATTTTTAAAAGATTTGTATCAAACCAGCTTGATACAGAACCGAAATAGTAAATATTAAATTTACTTGAGCTACTCTTTTTTTTTTTTTTTAGATAATGCTGACTAGTAAGATTTAAAGAGTGAGCATTTCTAATTAATAAACTTTTCTCTCCATTTTTTTTATATTTATTTAATAAATTTTCTGATGAAAACATATTTAAATCACTGTTGGATAAAAATTTAAGATTTTCAGTTCTTATTAAATTTTTAAGTTTACTTTTTTTATAAAATAATTCGTTATCATCACAACAGTCGTAAATAATTTTTGATTTCATTTTAGTTGTATATCTATACAATAATGGATGAGTAACTATTACAAATCTATAATTATAAAATCTATCTAAAAATCCAAAAAAATATTTCCAAAATAATGTATCCAATATAAAAAATAGTTTAAATGATAATAAAAAAAATGGACTAAAAAAACCGGGTAAAAGTTTTATAAAAGTTGAATTCTTTGAATAATTATATTTTTTTAAAGACCATTTGTATGATGCATGTACTTCGTTTTTTTTTGAATTAAGATTTTCAGAGAGAAATTGTGGTCTCTGTTTAATTGAATTCCAGTTACAGTGCATTAAATAAAGTATTTTCATTGTTATTCAGTCTTATTTTTTTTAAAATATATATTGATCATGAACAGAATTAATAAAGTTAGCAATAGATTAAGAACTATATAATAAATATTTCCTTTAGTATAACCAGCCCACATCCAATACATTATTGTAATAAAAGTAGTTTTTTTAACCAATGAACTTGATGCCATAGCTTTGTTTTCTAAAAAACCATTAAAAATGCCAAAACAGAAACTATATGCAAAAGTTAATAATGCTGATTCTCTAAATATAAAATAATGATAAGCAAACCAACCGGGAGTGACTGGAACTGATAACGAAGTATAATTAAAATATAACGCTCTTGATAATTGTTCATTTAGTGTAGTTACATTTTCTTCAAAGAGTGTAAATATTGGGTAAAATAAATCATTTAGTACTGCATTGTTAAATACAAAATTAAAATCATTGTGAGACATGTTATAAAGTAAAAAAATTCCAGAATTATAAGCAATTTCAGTTTTCCTTAAAATATAATATTCGAATATGTTATCACTAGATATGGATTGAAGTCGATTATAGATAAATACGAAATAATATAATATTAGAATAATTAAAAATATAAAATTTTTCTTCTTATATATATATTTTTTTTTATTATTAATGAATGGAATGCAAATAATTAAATAAAAAAATAATGGTAAAACTGAAGATTTACCACTTTGTAAAAGTATAAATAAAAATATTATTAAGAAATAACCAACTAAATGTATCTTTTTTACAAAATCATATTCAAAAGACAATAAAGTAATTACGAAAAGTACTGTAATTCCATAGAACGCCAATCTACTAGGCAAACCAAATAATCCTGAGGCTCTTACATTAAATCTAAGTGTATCAATATTTTCTGAAAGAAATGGTATTCCAATCATAAAATAATGATAAAAAATAAATAAACTAAATATTAAAAATACTTTGTTTAAAATATTAGGATTTATAATCTGATTTTTTATATCAAAGACTGAATTTTTGTTTTTAATTAGAAGATATCCAAATAAAATAAAAATATTACATAACATAGAATATGATAAAAATTCTTTTATTGTTTGATTGTCAACAATCAAAAAAGAAGTTAATAAATTTACTCCTGTATAAATAAACAATAATGATGAGCCATATATTTTTTTTTTGTAAATATAGGAAATAATAATACTATAAATAATAGTAAAAATTAAACTTTGTGTCATTTTATGAAATCTTCACCGTTTACTTTTCCCTATATATTTTCTCAACTTTTATTGCAATTGATTGCCATGATTTGTTTTGATTTACATATTGATTTGCACTCTCTCCCATTTTAAATAAATCATATTTTTCATTAACAATTTTTTCTATAATTGATGCAATTTCTTTACTATTTTTTGAATCAACCAACCAACCAGTTGAGTTGTGTGTAATTATTTCTGGCATCCCACCAACGTTTGTCGAAATTACGGGTAAACCACATGCCATTCCTTCCATTGCTGCCAAGCTAGTAGCCTCCATAACAGATGGAATAATTGTAACATCTGAACTTAGAAAGATATCTCTTAGCTCTTCTTGATTGAGATTACCTAACAACTTATACATATGAGATGGTAATTGATTAAGTTTATTAATAATTTCATTTTTATACCAAATGTAATCATCTGAGTCTGATCCAGCAAATAAAAATAAGGAATTATTTTTTGCTTTTTCACTTAATTGACTCATTGCTTCAACAAGATACTTTATTCCTTTAGTTGGAGCCCATCTTCGTGCGCAAATAAATACAAATTTTTGATCAAACTTTTTATTTTTTTTACCTTTAAAAAAATTTATATCAACGCCGTTGCTTATATAATGACTATTTTTTGTATTTGGAGTTAGCTCTCTACTTGGTCCAATTATAGTTTTGAAGTGTTTAATAAGAAATTTTTGTATATATCTTCCAACAAATAATTTTTCTAAATATAAGTATTGCCCTGTATGATTAGTAAATATTATAGGATAAGTTTTTGATAAAATTTTTGACGCAACAATGTTTGCCAAGTAATCATGTTGATGGACTATTTCAGGGTCAAACTTTTTTACTTCATTTACTAATGTTTTATAATATATATTTGGCAATAACTTCGATAACAAACCAACAGCAATTCCAAACAGGCCTTTAGCTTTCCGATTTAATATTTTCAACAAACCAAAAAGAAAGTTTTTTTTAGTAATTTTTATTAGCCAAATTTTTGAATTGTTTTCATTTTTAAATATCAATTTTTTTTCGTAGGAAGACTTTGAACCAATTAGTAAAGAAAAAATACAGATTTCATTATTTAACTTAGCCAACTCTTTTGACATATTGTAAATGTGGTATTCGACACCTCCAACAGATTCTCCAAAAATATCTTCTGTAATGAACGCAATTTTCATAACCAGTATAAATACTATATATTATATCATGTTTTGCTAATTGAATTTAAGTCTTAATGGTTTAACATTGTTTATAGCTATTAAATGAAACCTTTTTTATCCTTAATCCGACCTCATCATTATGTAAAAAATTTATTTATTTTATTACCACTCTTTTTTGCTGGTCAATTTAGTAATAACTCTCAAATTTTAAATGGCTTAATTGCTTTTGCTGCCTTTTCGATATCTGCTAGTGCTATCTATATTTTTAATGATTATATGGACATCAAAAATGACCGTAAACATGCCAAGAAAAAATACCGTCCACTAGCCTCAGGTTTAATTAGCAAAAGAATTGCTTTATATTTAATGATTATTCTTTTAACTATTGGGATTTTTTCAATGGCTTATGTTTCAACTGGTTCTTTAACCATTCTAATAGTTTATATAATTCTAAATATTCTTTATAGTTTAAAACTTAAACAAATTGCCTTACTGGACATTACTATAATTGCTATCGGTTTTGTATTGAGATTATTTGTTGGATCATTCGCTTACAATGTTGCATTAGAATTTTGGATTGTTATTATGACATTTCTTTTGGCACTATTTTTAGCATTGGCTAAACGTAGAGATGATGTATTAATTTTAAATAAATCAGGTGCCAAAATGCGTAAATCTGTAGATGGCTATAATTTGCAACTTGTTGATGGAAGTATGCTTGTTATGTCAGCAATAGTTATTGTTGCTTATATTCAATACTCAACATCTCTTGAAATTATTAATAAATTTAATAATGAAAATTTATATCTTACAGCGTTATTTGTCATATTTGGTATTATGCGCTATCTACAAATAGCATTTGTAGAAAAAAAAAGTGGATCACCAACTGAAATTATTTTAAAAGATAAGACCATGCAAATTAATCTAATATTGTGGGCTTCTTCATTTGCATGGATAATTTATAATTAAAAAATTTATTTTATCATAAGTTACTATTTTTTAATAATTTTAAAAAATACTTCAGGAATCATATTGTATATAAATAAAATTATTGACCAATACTGTGGCACATATAAAATTTTTTTTTGGTTTTTATAAGCTTTAAATATTTTATTACCTACAAAATCAACATTGACTGTCATTATTTTGGGTAACTTTAAATTTTTTGTCATTTTAGTATTTACCCAGCCAGGTTTTATTGTAAGCACATTAATCTCAGACTTATAAAGTTTTGTTCTTAATTCTTTTAAATATAAACTATAAGAAGATTTAGAGGATGCATATGTATCAAGATTTTTTCTTCCTCTATCTCCAGCAACAGAGCTAATACCAATTATAGCATTTAAATTTTTTTGATCTTTATATTTTAATATTATTTTTTCAATAAAATCCACCTGCGATAGATAATTAACATTTAATATTCGATCATCATTTGTGTTTTTATTTTCAAGCAAACCAGCTGATAACAAAACAATGTTAGGTGATCTTGGATTCTCAATTAAAAAAGAATTTATATTTTCTTTATTTTCAATATCTAAAAATGAGATTTTACAATCAACATTGTAAAGTTTTTCTATTTCTTCTTTTTTAATTTTGAGGTTAGCGACATTTCTTGAGGCCAGATGAATATTATATTTATTTTGAGCAAATACTTTTGATGTTGCATAACCAATATCTGAATTTCCTCCAATAATTAAAATTGAACTCATAAAAATTTAAATAATTCTAATGATAAAAAGATCATTATGGCCGTATATACTCCAGCCAATACGTCATCAAACATAATTCCAAAACTGTTTTTGTAGTTTTTGTCAAAATAACCTATGAAAAATGGTTTAAAAATGTCAAAAAACCTAAATAAGAAAAATGAAATTATATAAAGAAATAGACTTCCTCCAAACTTACCTGATTGAGAAAAAGCAATATATTCTATCATTAGAATAGGAATAATCTGCCCAACTACTTCATCAATAACTATCTCACTAGCATCAATTTCATCAAATTCATTTTTTAAAGTTTTTATTGCATATAGTGAATATATAAAAATAAGTACTGTAACTAAAGATAAAGTTTGAAAGTGACCCATCGAAAAAGAAGATCTGAATAAATAAAATAAAATAATAGAAGTAATTAGTGAAGCAAAAGTACCCGAGGCTATTTTAATATACCCAGTACCCAAAAAAGTAACAAATAATAAATTTATTTTTTTTATCATTAAGTAATGCCAAGCCTTTTTGATTGATATGAACTAAATTTAAATTTTGGATCATAAATTTTCTTAAATTGAATAAATTTATTTATATTTGTATAAGTTTTTTCAAAATAGTCTTGCGTCATAAGAATATCCTTTGTTAGATAAATTTTTGCATTCATTTTGATTAATATTTTTTCTAATTCCATATAAAAAGTTTTTAAATTTTTATTATTTTTAATATCAAATGTTATTGTATATCCTTCTGCAGGAAAGCTTAATAAGTTTTTATTTTTTTTACCCATTTTTTTTAGCGTACTTACAAATGATACTTGGTTTTTTTGTTGAAAAAATAATAAAATTTTTGTTAAGTTTTTGATTAGATTATTATTAGAAACTAAAATTTGAACTTGCACAAAACCTCTTTTACCATATACTTTATTCCAGTTTTTAATATTATCTAAAGGATAAAAATATTTTTTTATCTCAACTATTCTTTCTTTAAACCTTAAGTTTTTAAAAAAATAAAATTTACTAAGTATTTTTAAAAAGAAATTATTTAAAAGAAAGCTTGGAAAATTAAAAGATAAATTTATAGAGCGATGTTTTAAAAAGTCTTTATTTTTGTGCTTTATATGCTCACCAATATAAATTATTCCCCTACCTAGTTTATCATTTTTTTCATTGGTATCTAGCCAAGACACAATGTATTTTTTATGATTATATTTTTTAAAATAATTTATAGTTTCTTTCAATGAATTGCTTTTAATGATTGTTTCTTTAATAAACTTTGATGGAATTTTTAATAATTGAATTTTTGCAGATAAGATAATACCCGTAAGTCCCATACCACCACATGTAGAAAAAAATAATTTTTGATTTTTTTTCTTTGAACATTTAATAATTTTTCCATTAGCTAGCAGTATTTTTATTTCAGTAACATAATCACAAAAACTTCCATCCCTATGATGATTTTTTCCATGAATATCACTTGCTATAGCCCCACCTATTGTTACGTATTGAGTGCCTGAAGTTACATTAAAAAAAAAATTTTCTTTTAATAAAATTGGTAAGAGTTCTTTTATTGAAAAATTACTGGTACACATAATTTCCCTCTTTTCTTTGGATATTTGAAATCTTTTTTTAATATTTGTTAGATTAATGATTTTACTATTAATGGAACTATCCCCATAACTTCTGCCAAGACCTCTACATATGAATGTTTCTACAGATGAATGTTTTAATTTTCTCTTGACCGAGTTTATATCTTTAGGCTTATAGAGTTTAGTTCTATATTCACCATATCTGCCCCATCCATTCATCATAATAATAAAAAGTACAATTCTTATATATTATCCTGTTAATCAGGGCAAAAATTTTTTTGTAATATATTAACTTTCAGGATTCACAATTTAATATTATTAAATGAATATTCTTTTTAAAACTCCTAAAATTGGGAAAGCTGTGCTGGTTCCTATTGGACCTAACAGTAAAATTAAAAAATACCTGTATTTAAAATCTGGCAGATTTATTAATAAGTGATCTAATTTTATTTTTATAATAATTAAAAGCACTATATTTATTAAGAAGAAAGATAAAGCTCTAGAATGATCAACAGGTATTACGAAGAGTATAGTAAATAATCCTATATAAATAAGGCTGTGATAATTTATTTTAAATAGTTTTAAAAAATATATAGCTGCAAACAAATAAAGTAGAATAGAAAATAAATGCCTTAAGATGTTTAAATAGTTTTCAAAAATTAATATTTCTTTCCAAAAAAACATCGCACTTTCAATATGACCTTTATTAAAATATATTTCGATAAATTTATATTTATCTTTAGTTTGTAAATAAATATCATTTTCAATTCCTCCAAAAAGGAATAAAAAAATCAAAATGATAGCACTCATTATAATTACATAATATTTATTTATATTTGGTCTCTTAATTGAAAATTGTATATAGATTAAAAAATTTACAAAGGTAAAAAATATTAGTTCATGTATTAAAATTAGAAATGGTGCAATAATTTCAACTACATATATTTTTTTTTTTGAGATAACTAAATAGGCTATTATAATAGAAAAAAGAATTGAAATTTGATCCAATCTCCCAAACTCAAAACCTAAATTTTGAAAAAAAAATGGACTTACCGAAAATAATATAATGTAATTAAAATGGTTTTTAGAAAATTTAGACCTCACAATAATCAAAGAAAATAAAACTGTAATCAATGATATAATTGTTAACGAGTATATTTTTGACAAAAGGACATAATTCTCAAAATTTGTATTCATTATGGTTCCTACCAAGCCTCTTTTTACAAATCCTAACTCTCTATAATTAATCAAAAATTGTTCGTGAAACCAATAATGAATGTATAGAAATGAAAGTGGTTTAGTCGAATCAGTTAAATCTGATAAAATTAGAGAATTAGATAAATAAAAAAATAAAAAAAATAATAACGAAAAGAAGATTGTTTTAGATGCATTTGTCATTAATTATTATCTATATTTTAATATACTCTCTTACTAATTTATATATAGTTTCTCAAGATTATATATTTTTTAAATTAATATAAATATTAATTAAAATGCATTCTAAAAAATTAATCAAAATTCTCATTACATTTGGAACTAGACCGGAGGCTATAAAGATGGCTTCATTAATACATTTTCTAAAAGCTGATCGAAAGTTTAAAGTTAAAGTTTGTGTGACTGCACAACATAGAAAAATGTTGGATCAAGTTTTAAAATTGTTTGAAATTAAACCAGATTATGATCTTAATTTAATGAAACCAAACCAAAGCTTAAATCAATTAACTTCAGCCATTTTAATTAAAATAAAACCTATATTAAAATCTTTTAAACCAGATCTTGTGTTGGTTCACGGGGATACAGCGACAACCTTATCAACAACAATTGCTTCTTACTACGAACAAATTTCAGTTGGGCATGTTGAGGCTGGATTAAGAACAGGTAATATATATTCACCATGGCCTGAAGAAGGTAATAGAAGACTTACAAGCCATATAACTAAATATCATTTTGCTCCAACAATCAGCTCAAAAAAGAATTTAAATAATGAAGGAATTTCTTCAAAATATATAACTGTAACTGGTAATACAGTGATCGATTCATTGTTTTGGGTTTTAAAAAAATTAAATAAGAACAAACTTCTAATCAATAAATTAAAGTTAAAATTTTCTTTTTTAAAAAAAGATAAAAAACTAATTTTAGTTACTGGCCATCGAAGAGAAAGTTTTGGAAAAGGGTTTAAACAAATATGCACTGCATTAGGAAAATTAGCCAATGAATATCCAGAAGTACAAATTGTTTATCCAGTTCATTTAAATCCAAATGTCCAAAAACCTGTTTATAAATTTTTAAAAAAACATCACAATATCTTCTTACTAGATCCTCTTGAGTATTTAGAATTCGTTTATTTGATGAATAGATCTTATATTATAATTTCAGACTCAGGTGGAATACAAGAAGAAGCACCTTCTTTAGGAAAACCAGTTTTAGTTATGAGAGAAGTGACAGAAAGACCTGAAGCAATTAAAGCAGGTACCGTTAAATTAGTGGGAACAAATCCAGAAACAATCATTAAAGAGGCTAAAAAATTATTAAACAATAAATCAATTTACAATAAAATGAAATTTTCTCATAATCCATATGGAAACGGGACTGCTGCAAAAAAAATTAAAGATTTTATAGTAAAAAATTTAAAAAAATAAATATATTCATGGAAATCTCATCAGTAGCTGTTTTCGAAAAAAAAAGAACACTTTTTTATCAATTAATACTATCTACGTTTAGTAAAGCCATAGCTGTCAGCTCATTATATATATATGCAAAAGTTATAACTAAAAATGAGATTGGTGAAATTGCTTACATTCAAGCTATAGTTGTTTTTTTAGTTACTATCTTATCTCTTCAATTACCTGCGGCTATTTTTAGATTTTCTTTAGAAAAAAAATATCAAAATATTTCAGTATGGGTTGTGCAAAACTCAAATTATTTTTTTTACATCTCATTATTATTTTTTGTTGTAAATTTTATTTATTCAAATTTAATATCACAAGTTTTGTTATTAAGTTTAATTCAAATAACAACACAAATTAAATTAGAATTGATAAGAACTAAATCAAACAAAAGTGAATTTTTTAAGTTAATTTTTTTTCAAATTTTTTTTTCAGTAGGTCTTACATCCTTTACATTAATTTTGTATAAAGGTGTTTTTAATGGAGTTTTAGTTTATATTTTTTTTGAATATTTTTCATGGTTTTTAACGCTTATATTTTGTTCAAAAAAAATTTTAACATTAAAAAAAAACAATGAAGAATTTAAAGCTACATATAAAAAAGAATATGTACTAGAGCATATAAAGTATGGTATTTATTTAATTCCTACATCTTTATCTTGGGCCGTAATTTTGCATGCCCCATTACTTTTAACAGGATATTTTTTTGATGATACAATTGTAGCAAATTTTACAATATCTAATCGACTACCTCTCGTTGTCACTATGGTAAGTGTTTTAATATTACAGGTGATTGGAAAAAATTTAATATTAAAGTATGAAAAAAATAAATTAAAATTTTGTAACAATTTTCTTAAGTACTCTCTATTTTGGTTAATATATTGTTTTTTTTTGTCGGTGATCGTCTACTTTTTAAATTATTTTGTAATTTTAAATATATTTCCAAGTTATAAAATAAGTGAACATGCTCAAATTTTACAATTTTTTAATGCCTTCCTAATATCAAATTTTGCTTTTGTTGGTTTTTTTTATCAGATTATTAAAAAATTAAAATATAACATAATAACCGCTGCAATGGCAGCTACAATTGGACTTATATGTGGATATATTTTTGGAATATCATACGGAATAGAAGGAATACTAACTAGCATGTTTTTTGGTTTATTGGTTGCTTTGACAGTTGGTCATGTACAGATAAGAGCATTCATTAATGAAAAAAACTTAAATGATAAAATATACAACAAATAGATTATCTTTTGGAACACCTTGAAATTAACAATTTTTTAAAAGATGATGACTTTAAAGAAACTATTTCTTCCTGAATAAAGAAATAAGGTATTTTGAAAATTTGTAATTAATTAAAAATCTTAGAAATGTGTATATAAAAAAAAGCCTTAAATAAAAAAAATTTTTCTTCTTAAACAAATATTCAAATTTAAAATTTTTAATTCCTAAAGGAAAAAAAGGCACAAAAGTTGTAGGATGATAAGAATATTTTAAATTTTTGGTATTTTTATAAATTTGTTGGATATTTTTATCGTGAGTATAATAATCCATATAGTAGGTCATTCTTTGAATAGATTCTGGGCAAGAAATTGTATTTACTGCATGAAATGATTTTGCAGAATGTATAAATATTACCAATCTATTTGGTAATGGAGAAATTTTCTTTACTATCTTTGTACCTGAACTATTGAGAAATAAAGTTTCACCACCCCAGGATTCTTTCCATTCCTTAGAAACATAATATATTGAATTAGCTACATGCAATTTGCTAAAATCTTTATTGTGCCCATGATCTACATGTGCACCCAGAAAACCTTTATTCTCCATAACATGAAATGGATAATAACCTCCATAATTAGGTACATCAGCTAAAGACATAAGATAATCGATATTAAGAAAATTTTTAAAAATTTTCTTAATATCTGGACCCCCAGTAATATTTATTGGTAATTTTAATATGTCATTTAAATCTTCATCACCATAAACTTTTTTATTCTGTTCTAAGTAAGAAGAAAAATGTGTTTTGATATCTTTAAAATTTTTAACTTCATTTAGACCTGCAACAACTTTTAAAAAATTTTCTTGCGGCAAAAAATCATCAATTATGGCATGAGGAAAGGGTTCATGTTGCCAATTAATCTTTAAGTTCTCTATATAATTTTTTAATATGTTTTCCATAAAAAATGTAGAAGAGAAAGTACGGAAATTCTTTGTAAATTTTTTGGTTTACAATGGGTTAGAATTTTTTATTCATGTTGCTTACTTACTCTCCTATTTAAATAATATATCAAACATTGATTCTTTACGAGGCATTTATTTTAAAAAATATTATTATATATTTCCTCAATAAGCTTTGATTCAAAGTAATAATTTTTTTAAATATAATTAATTATTTATCACAAGCTTTAGTAAGATCTATAGTATTGATTTTTAAAAAAATATATATAATTAATTTGTTAAAAATCATATATAATTAGTAATCTATGTTTTTAAGAATCTTATTATTATTTCTATTAATAGCAGGCTGTAGTAATTCCACAGGTTTTAAGGAAGAACCTAAAGGCACTAATCCTAAAAAAATAGGTTTAGAAAGAAATGGCGTTGCATTAAAATTTTATAATTTAAATAAAATTAATGTATCTGCATTACCAAGAGTAGAGCAAATTAAAAAAAAAACAGATAAGAAATTAGCAGAATTAATTAAAGATAATAAATATTATTATTCACTAGGAGCTGGTGATGTTATCAATATTACAATAACAGATGTGGACGATATTAATGGCTCTTATACAATTAACCCTGTTGGCGATGTTACAATTCCTTATGCTGGTCAAGTGATGATACTGGATAAAACTAAAGAAGAGGCGCAGGTTTTTATTAACAATGTTTTAAAAACTTATTATCAAGAACCCGAAACTATCATTAAGATTGAGCAATACAAAAGTGCCTATGTATATATTACGGGTGCAATTAATCGACCACTATCAATTTTATTGTCAGAACAGCCTTTGAAATTGTTAGATGCATTAATAAAAGCTGGCTATGTAAAAGATCAAAAAAGCTACAGTAAAACTGCATTGTTAAGAAGGGGTAAGGAAGTTTATGAAATTGATTTATACCAATTATTAAATTTAAATAATACTGATTTAGATATTTATCTAAGAAAAGAAGATGTTGTACATGTTTCTGAGTCTGATACAGATCAAGCTTATGCTTTTGGTGAATTTACAACATCTGGACCAATTGCAGTTTATAAAGATTTAACTTTAACAGAGCTTTTGGCAACAAAAGGAATTAACAAAGCTACCGCTAAAACAAAATCTATATACGTACTAAGAGAAGATCTAACAAAATTTTTACATGTAGATATTTTTACACTTAATCTTAATAACCCAGCAGCCTTTATTGCTGCAAATAATTTTTATATATTGCCAAATGATATTGTATTTATTCCACAAACTAATTTGGTTAAATGGAATAATGTTATTAGTCTTTTAACACCTTCTGAAACTCTTTTTAAAACTTACAAACCCTATATAGCTGAACAAGATGATTGGTATATTAGAAGTGCTGATTATAATTAATAAGAACTACTATCTTTAAACTTTATTAAACCTATTGATAAAATAGTTATTAGTAAAATTGATATGCCTGGTATATGCATAGAAAAATCTACAAAACTTTGAATAAATAAAGTTAATAATAATAAAGATATTAACATAAATCTGGCTAATTCTTTTTTATTATTAATTCCGTTTGATAGTTTTTTAAAATAAATAATAGATATTAGAATTAATAAAGAGAAACCTAAAATTCCAATTTCTCCTAACAATTCTAATCCATCATTATGTGCATGTTGGCCTATAGAATTATTAATACCTTCAGGGAAAATATAAAAATTTTTAAATAATTGCTCAAAAGCACCAGTACCATAGCCAAATATCCAAAAATTTTTAAATTGATCGAGTGCAAATGTATGTAAATCGAGTCTAAGCGTTTCATTGATAATTGAGGTTTCAGCATACCGTGCAATTAATTTAGCATTGCCAAAAAATATTCCAAGTATCAAAACATCAAATATTAAAATAAATATAATTACAGTAGACAATGGATTAATATATTTTTTAAAATTTATTTTTGAGTAGAAAAGAAAAGAAAATAAAACTAAAACATAACTAAAATTTGCTACCCTAGACCAGGTTGTTAAAATACCAATACTTAAAAAAATAATAAAAATTCTTATATAAAGAATTTTACTATTTATTTGGTCAATAAAATTAAAAGTTACTGTTTTATTTTTTTGGAAAAAAATTATCATGTAATATAACCCTGAAAAAGCACACAAAAATAGAAATGTTCCAAAAACTGATCTATTTACAAACAATCCTGTACTTGCATTTATATAGTGAATTTTTTCAATTAAAAAGTTTGATGGATTGCCTATTAACATCCAGTAAGTTGCAAAAATTGCATGAAAAAAACCCAACATGCATAAAAAAAATGTAAATTTCATTAAATGTTTACTTCTATTAAACAAAATAGGAAATGTTAAAAAAATTATTAAATAACTAATACAATTCAGTATAGAAAAATAAGAGCTACTAGGATCAATACTTAATGACCATAATTCTTTATCAATTTTAATAGAAGAGTAGAGATCATAATTGTTAGGAGCCATAACTTCAATCCAATCTAAAGGCAATGGAATTATTTGGAAAATTAAATAACTTAAATAAATAATAAAAATTAAGAAAAAAATTCTGTTATTAAAATAATTTTTTTTAATTGCCCTTGAAATCTCATTATCTTTTAAACATATTAAAAAAAAAATAATAAAACCGATTGAGGATAATTGAGTTAATAAAACATTAATACTTGCATTAAAACTTATTGTTATCGCTAAAATAATACAGAATAAATTTTGTAAAGCATTTTTACTTAAAGACATTATAAACAAATATTTGATATTGGAGATACACAAGTAATATCTTTTGTTATATCAAGAGTAAAAGTTCTAGTTGCTTGTATGCTACCAGGGTTTATTGAAGCTTGAATTGCAAAAGAATATGTTGCCGCAATATACAATCTTGGTGCTATTCCAGAAATTGCATTTCCACTAAGAATAAACGGTGCGTTAGTAGAAGTTTTAGAATTTCCTGTGTTGCTTGTTGATATAAAAGTATAAGTAGGAACTGAACTTTCAGATCCTATAGCCACAATGGTTTCATTTATACTTTGTCCAGCACTTTGACTTTGTAATGCAGTTTGAGTTGTGAACGTTAGAGTTTCTGCACCAGCTACACTAACTATTGGAAAATTTATTGACATAGAAGTTGCGCTATTATTATCAACCCCAGTTTCTTGTACTGTAACAGTTATAGAGCTTGCACCTGTCGC
>Ga0209709_10001582_pt1 | contig 20830 bp, 25 predicted proteins | sample ArcticOcean_MG_C_2_FD_187435 | JGI IMG/M metagenome (GOLD analysis project Ga0209709, IMG submission 187435) | Marine microbial communities from western Arctic Ocean - ArcticOcean_MG_CB4_136 (SPAdes) (version 2) | ecosystem: Environmental > Aquatic > Marine > Oceanic | place: Arctic Ocean...
TCCAAGAAAGAAACAAAAGTAAAAACAATTAATGCTTGGAAAATAACAATTATTTTTAAAATTATTAAAAAATAATGAGGATTAAAAAGCTAGAGGAAGAGCTATATCCATTAAAAAAAAAATTAATAAATCATACATTATATAATAAAATAAATTCTCAAAAAAGTATTCAGATATTCATGGAAGGTCATGTTTATGCCGTATGGGATTTCATGTCATTCGTTAAAAAAATCCAACAATTATTAACTTGCACTAAAACTCCTTGGATACCCTCTAAATCCTATAGCCGCAAGATTAATAAATGATATTGTACTAGGCGAAGAGGCTGACTGAATAAGGAAGGTCTAATTTTAAGTCATTTTGAAATGTACCTAAAAGCAATGATTCAACTATGCGCAACGACTAAATTTATTGAAAGTTTTATAAAGAATTTAAATGTCAATAAAAGTATATTTAAGTATATAGATGATTCTAAAATTCCAAGCTTTGCTAAAGATTTTTTAAGTTTTACTTTTAATATAATTAACTCAGAAAAACCACATTTAATTGCTGCAGTCTTTACTTTTGGTAGAAAAGATTTAATCCCTGAAATGTTCGTCGAAATGGTAAAAAACATTAATGCATTAGAAGATGTTAATTTTGAAGATTTAATTTATTATATTGAGAGACATATTGAGATAGATTCTCAGGAACATGGCCCTATGGCTATAAAAATGATCAATAAACTTTGTGGAAATGATGAAATTAAATGGAAAGAAGCGATAGACGTATCTAAACTAGCTCTTATACATAGAATTAATTTATGGGATTCTATTGAAAAAAGAATAAATAAATAAATAAATATATCCATGAGAATATTAACCGTAATTAGTATTTGTTTTTTTAATTTAACTTCATATGCTCAACAAGATATTTCTGAAAAATATGCTTTAACAATTATAGAACAAGATTTAAGAAATTTATTATATGTCTACGCTTCTGATTATTTTGAAGGAAGAGGTACTGGTTCAATTGGTCAAAAAAGAGCTACTGATTTTTTAAGACATTTTTATAAAAAAAATAATATTCAGCCTGCTAAAGGAACAGTTGATTTTTTTCAAGAATTCAATATGAGTATTAGTGGTAAACGAGGAGTTCAAACCCGATTAACTTTAGATAAAAAAGGGAATGTTAAAAGCGAAAATGTTATAGCTATAATTGAAGGATCTGAAAAACCAGAAGAATATATTATAATCTCTGCACATTTAGACGCGATTGGCTATGTAAATGGGAAAATTCATAATGGTGCTGATGACGATGGTTCTGGCACTGTTGCACTTCTTGAAATAGCAGAGGCATTTAATAAAGCTAAATTAGATGGGCATGGACCTAAAAGATCTATTGTTTTTCTTCATGTTTCTGGAGAAGAAAATGGATTAAGAGGTTCAGAATTTTACACAAAAAATCCAGTATATGAATTATCGAAAACCAATGTAAATTTAAATGTTGACATGATAGGTAGGATAGATCCAACAAGAATTGATAAAAATCCTAATTATATTTATTTAATAGGATCTAATAGATTAAGTTTAGATCTTCATGATGTTTCTGAAATAGTTAACGCTAAAACAACTAATCTATTATTAGACTATAAGTTTAATGACCCTAAAGATCCAAATAGATTTTATGAAAGAAGTGACCATTATAATTTTGCTAAAAACAACATTCCTGTAATTTTTTATTTTAGTGGGACACATGAAGATTATCATAAGCCTAGTGATACTGCAGAGAAAATAATTTATTCACTATTAGCAAAACGAACAAAATTAATTTTTCACACCGCCTGGGAATTAGCAAATAGAGAAAATAGAATTTCTCCAAATATTAAACAAAAAATACTTATTAATTAGCAAATTTAAGCACAATAAGAATTTATACTATATGCTTTTTATCTCTTTTTTTACAAGAAACTTAATCTTGAAGTTATTTGACTTCAATTATCTGGTAACTAATGACTAGTAAAACAACTATATATTAAAATAAATTTTAATATATAAAAAACCCTCAAAAATTGAGGGTTTTTTTATGGGTGGAAGACCGGTTTCGAACCGGCGACCTCCTGAACCACAATCAGGCGCTCTAACCAACTGAGCTACAACCACCATTTGAGTGGCCAAATTTAATACTTTTTTATACCTCAAAAAAGTTAAAAATGAATTAAATTAAATCATCAAAAGACCTTATCCCAAGATATCTTTCAACTGTAAAACCCTCCCCTGCTTCTTTACCAATTAAGCGACCTAAGTTATTTGCTCTATACGTTACACTTTTTAAAAAATCCTTAGAACTTATAGGTGTATCTTTCTCTTTACTTTCAGGATCATAAAACTGACTTTTATATTTAGATATTGCATTAATTTTATTTTTTATCGTTGATGAAATATCAACAACAAAACTTGGAATAATATCATTCCATTGGATGTAATGATAAATTTTAGATGGACGCCATGAACTTTGGATTATTCCTTTTACAGATTTTGTTTTTATTTTAGATAATCCTGATAAAAAACAAGAATCACTAACTAGCTGACTAGCCTTTGCATGATCTATATGTCTATCAGAAAATGCATTACATAAAATAACTTCAGGTTGATATTTTCTAATAACAGAGACCACTTCAAGCTGATGCTCTTCATTATTTATTAAGAATCCATCTCTAAATTTAAGATTTTCTCTAATTAATACTCCTAAAACTTTAGAAGCACTTAAAGCTTCGTTGGCTCTTATTTCTTTGGTTCCTCGGGTACCCAATTCCCCTTGAGTCAAATCAATTATTCCGACTTTTTTTTTATTAATTACTGATAAAGCAATACTTCCACCGCAACCCAATTCTACATCATCAGGATGCGCTCCAAATGCTAAAATATCTAATTTCATTTTCAACTATTTATCCAATCAATAATTTCATCATCATCAGGCGAAGTCCATGGAGAGATTACTTTTTCAATATTACCATCTCCATTAATTAAGTATTTCTGAAAATTCCACTTAACACTTGAATTCATTACACCGTTTAGATTTTTTTTGGACAAAAAATTATAAAGAGGTTCTATATCACTACCCTTTACTGATATTTTAGACATCATTGGAAAGGATACACCATAATTTTGCTCACAAAAAAGAGCAATTTGATCGTTTGATCCTGGTTCTTGACTTAAAAAATTATTAGCCGGAAAACCAATAATAATGAAGTTTTTAGAATTATATTTTTTATATAACATTTCCAGTTTTTCATATTGAGGAGTTAATCCACATTTAGAGGCAGTATTAACAATCATTACTTTTTTGCCTTTAAGACATGAAAGGTCATATATTTCACCTGAAAGATCTTTAACTTTAAATTGATGTATTGAAAACTTCATAGAATTTTTTATTTGAGCAAATGAGAAGTTATTAATAAATAACACTAAATATAATGTTAAAATTATTTTTTGAGAAAATTTAATTATTACCATATTTCAAATATCGTCTTTAATATTATAAAATTAGACTATTTCGGCAGTTAAACTAGCTTTTAAAAGCTTCAAGCAAATTGGCTTTAGCTCTTCCAAAGAACCGCTTTTAACACCACATTTACCAGAATAGTGCACTATATAAGAACACTGTTCTGCTTGTTCCATTGTGTGCTTGCAAATATTTATTAATGTCGAAATTACGTAATCAAAGGTATTAACATCATCATTGTATAGTACAATCTCATGTTCAAATTCAGTTAAAAACTCTAGCTCTTTTTCTAATTCTACTTCAGTGTTTTCACTAATCATAAAACAAATTTAGCAGCAATCCACTTATTTTTAATTTTTTTATCACTAAATTTTAATCCTTTTTTTAAACAATAATCATTTATATCATTAAAATCCTTTTCGTAAAACCCACTAATCAATAAAACTCCTCCAATATTTAAAAAATTTACATAATTAGAGATTTCATTTAATAAAATATTTTTATTAATATTAGCTATTATTAAATCAAATTTATTCTTCTTTAAACTTAAAACATCTCCATGCTGAGGGATTATTTTTTTGCAATTATTTAATTCAATATTCTCTAAAGTATTTTCATAACAGCAATGCTCTACATCAATTGCCTCTATATGTTTAGCTCCCTTTTTTTCAGATAAAATAGCTAAAATTCCTGTTCCACATCCTACATCAAGAACCTTTTCTAAATATATAAATGGCAATTCTAAAATATACTCTAACATCATATGGGTTGTTTCGTGATGACCGGTTCCAAAGCTCATCTTAGGATTAATGACTAATTCAAACCTTAATCCAAGTGGCTTATGAAAATTAGCTCTTATAACACAATCTTTATTTATAATTATTGACTTAAAATTTGACTCCCATTTCAAATTCCAATTCTCAGGTTCAATTTCAATTAAACTATAAGAAATTTTAAACTTAGAGTTAGATAATAATGTTATTCCATTTAAAATTGATGGGCTCCACATAAATGAAGGCAGATAAGCTTCTAAGGAATTAGATTCAATTAAAAAACTCTCAAAGCCTATTTCAGATAATTCTGCAATTAATATTTCAGAGCCTAAATCAAAGGGATGCACTTTAAAAATCAATTTTGAATATTGTATTGACAACTTAAAATGAATTACTTATTTTCAAAAAATCTTCAAAATTTAATGAAGCACCTCCAATTAGCCCTCCATCAACATCTGCTTTAGAGAAAATTTCTGATGCGTTTTCTGGTTTAACACTCCCCCCATATATGATAGAAATACTTTGTGCCAAATCTTCACCATATTTATCACTAATAAACCTTCTTATGTGTAAATGCATTTCCTGAGCTTGATCAGCAGTTGCAGTTTCCCCAGTACCAATAGCCCAAACGGGTTCATATGCTATAATAATTTTTTTTAAACTTGAAGAATCTATCTTAGATAATACATTATTAATTTGTAATGAAACAATATTAAAATGATTGCTTTTCTTTCTATCTTCAAGTTCTTCACCTAAACAAAAAATAACTTCCATATTATTATCTAGGGCCAGTTTGACTTTTTCTGTTAACAACAAATCGTCTTCTTTAAAAAATGCTCTTCGCTCAGAGTGACCTATAATAACAGATTTTACGCCTATACTTAACAACATTAAAGCAGAAATTTCACCTGTATAAGCTCCTGATTTTTTATGATGCATATTTTGCGCTGAAACTTCAATAAAACTATCTTTAGTTAACAAGATTGCACTTTCTAAATGAACATGACTTGGAGCAACAATAACTCTTAAATTTGATTTTTTTTGTAAAGCTTCATTAATTGACATTATTAACTCTTTAGTCTTGTTTTTGTCATTATTCATTTTCCAATTTCCTGCAATAATATTTGATCTCATAATTACTTTTTTTTAGTTATATTTTATTTGTGGATCAATATATACATATAAAATATCCACTATTATATTAATTATTATAAACAAAGAAGAAATAACTAAAACTGCTCCCATTATAACGGGAATATCAAGCGTGTTTAGCGCTTCCACTACCTCCTTACCTAAACCTCTCCATCCAAAAATATACTCAACAAAAACTGCACCAGATAATAATGAGGCAAACCATCCTGAAATAGCAGTTATAACTGGATTTAAAGAGTTTTTAATTGCATGAAAATAAATTATCCTAAATACTGATAATCCTTTTGCTTTTGCAGTTCTAATATAATCTTGAGAAAGAACGTCTATTAATTGACTTCTCATTAATTGAACAATTACGGCAAGAGGTCTAATGCCTAAAACAACTGAGGGTAAAATTAAATTTTTTAAATTTAATTTATAAGACTCCCCATAATCATCTAATTCGTATAAACTTCCTGTCATATTTAAATTTGTGAAATCATATAAAACATATCCAAAAAACCAAGAGAATAATATTGCACTAAAAAAAGAAGGGATACTCATTCCTAAAGTACTAAATACCTGTAAAGCTTTGTCAATCGATTGATCTTTATAATAGCCTGCAACTAATCCCAAAAAAATTCCTAAAAAAATAGCTATAGAAATTGAACCAATTGCAAGTATAATAGTATTTGGAAGAGTTTCATGAATTACACTTAAAACCTTTTTACCTCTTTTCTGATACGAAGTCCTTAAAAATGGGAATTTAAAAACTAATACAGTTTTATTAAACTTAAAAAATTGGATTCCACCATATTTCTTTTTATTGTAAAAAGTAAAATCTTTAGAATCTAATGAATGAATTGAGATTAAAGAGATATCATTCATATAAAATATATATTGCTTAGTAATTGGTAAATCAAATCCAAATTTAGTTTTTAAAATTTTTAATTGCTTACTATCTGATTTTTGGTCAAGCATCATTTGAGCTGGATCTCCTGGTAAAACAGTAAATAAAAAAAATATTATTGAAGCAACACCAAATAAAGTTATTAAACCGATAATTATTTTTTCAAAAACAAAAGAAAGCATTTAACTAATTTTTATTCAAATGGATTAAAGCGAAAATAGAATAATTTATTATATCCATGTAATTTGCCGAAACCCCTTCGCTAATAATTGTTTTTCCTTGATTATCTTCAATTTGTTTAACCCTAAGAAGTTTCTGTATAATTAAATCTGTCAAAGAAGTAACCCTCATCTCTCTCCAGGCTTCTCCGTAATCATGATTCTTAGCTAACATAAGATTAAATGTTATATTTTTTTCTAAATCATAAGCAATTAATGCATCCTCTAGAATTAGATCAGGAACTTCTGCTACACCTAGTTTTAATTGAATTAATGCCATTAAGGAATAATTAATAATTCCTATAAATTCTTCATCTTGAGTTTCTTCTATTTTTTGAGCTTTAATAGTTTGAAGACTTCTTATTCTTTGAGCTTTTATAAAAATTTGATCAGTAAGTGATGATAGCCTAAGAATTCTCCATGCTGAACCATAATCTTTCATCTTATTTAAAAAAAGCGACCTACATTTTAAAATAATTTGTTCATATTGTTCCACAGTCTTTTCCATAAGGATAATGAAATTTGTGTAAATTTCGGTTAATTTTTATTCTCTATCAAATAAGTTAATAAAAGTTATACATGAAATTTATAAATATGACTATAAATTGTAAAGGAATTTTAATAGATTTTAGTAAACCCAAAATATTTGGAATTTTAAATCTTACTCCAGATTCTTTTTATGACGGGGGTAAATATATAGGAACTCAAAGTGTTATAAATCAATGTAATAAGATGATAACTGAAGGGGCTGACTTTATCGATATAGGAGCTCAAAGCTCAAGGCCAGGAGCTAAAGAAATATCCTTAGATGAAGAATTGAAAAGATTATTACCCACATTGGAGATTCTTTTAAAAAAATTTCCTGATGTATTATTCTCTATTGACACTTATAGATCAAAAGTGGCTGAAGAGTCTATCAATATGGGCGCTTCAATTATAAATGACATTTCTTCAGGAAACATTGATCCACAAATGATGAGCACTATTGGTAGACTTAAGGTTCCCTTAATTCTAATGCATATGAAAGGAACTCCCTCTGTGATGAAGGAAAATCCATTTTATAAGGATATAATTACTGAAATGATAAAATATTTTTCAGAAAAAATTAATGAAGCACATTCATTAGGAATTAATGACTTAATTATAGATCCAGGTTTTGGTTTTGGAAAGACGATTGAAGATAACTATACAATTTTAAAGAATATAGAATTATTTCAGAACCTTAACCTACCAATTATGGTAGGTGTTTCAAGAAAATCAATGATATATAAAAAATTAGGAGTCAATATAGAAAATTCTCTAAACGGCACATCTATACTAAATACAGTCGCTTTGACCAAAAAAGTTCAAATATTAAGAGTACATGATGTTAAAGAGGCTAAAGAATGTATTGATTTATTTCAAGAGCTTAAATAGTTTTTCTAATTTTACGTAAAGCTTAGTCAATTGAAGAACTTAGATTTTCTTGAAATTACATTTGTAGATATTCTTGACATAATATTGGTAGCCATACTTTTATTTTATCTATATAAACTCCTTAGAGGAACAGTAGCAATTAATATTTTTCTTGGAATTGTTATAGTTTACTTGATATGGAAGTTGACAGACCTTTTAAATATGAACGTATTAAGTAATTTATTAGGAAAATTTATTAGTGTAGGCTTTTTCGCCCTAATAGTGGTTTTTCAACAAGAAATAAGAAAGTTTTTACTTTTAATTGGTTCAACTAATTTCGCTACTAAACAAAATATTTTAAAGTACTTTAAATTTCTAAATACTAATGAAGAAATTATCACACTTGACATTAAAACTTTAATTAATTCATGTGAAAAAATGTCTTCTGATAAAACTGGAGCAATTATAGTAATTGAAAGGGAAAACAACTTAGAGTTTATTAAAAACTCTGGAGATAAGACTAAAATGGAATTATCTTCTCAAATAATAGAATCCATTTTTTTTAAGAATAGCCCCCTACATGACGGGGCAGTAATAATAAAAGGAAACTTCATAATAGCAACAAGAATAGTTTTACCAGTTTCCGAATCTGACTCAATTCCTAAAAGACTTGGTTTACGACATAGAGCTGGCATTGGAATAACAGAAAAAACAGATTCCATAGTCTTAGTAATTTCTGAGCAAACTGGAAGTGTTAATTATATTAAAAATGGTGAATTTGAAATTTATACATCATTTAAAAAACTAAGCAATCAACTCAAGAAAGACTTATCTCTTTAGTTTTTTCTAATTCAGAAAATTGAGAATTATAAAGATTAAAATAAAGTCCTGAATAATTTTTAATCAATTCTGAATGATTCCCAAGCTCTACAATTCTTCCTTTATCCATTACTGCAATTCTATCTGCATTTCTAATTGTTGTCAAACGATGAGCTATCATAATTGAAGTTTTTCCAATAGTTATTTTTTTGATTGCATTTTGTATTAATTCCTCAGCATATGAATCAATTGAAGAAGTAGCTTCGTCCAAAACCAGAATAGATGGATTAGACATATATGCTCTTAAAAAGGCTATTAATTGTCTTTGACCACTGGATAACATAACTCCTCGTTCTTTAACATTGTAATCATAATTAAGTGGTAATGAATTTATAAAATCATGAACTCCAATTTCCATAGCTGCTTTAATGATTTTCTCTCTTGTAATTTTAGTGTCATATAACGAAATATTATTATGAATGGTATCAGCGAAAAGAAATACATCCTGCAAGACAACTGAAATATTAGAGTTTAAGTTCTTTAATCTAAAATCTTTTATAGGAATATCATCAATCAAGATGTCTCCGTGATTAAATTCATAAAATCTTGACAACAAATTAATAATTGTAGTTTTTCCAGAACCAGTAGAACCTACTATTGCAATCTTTTCTCCAGGTCTCACTTTCAAATTAATTCCTTTTAAAACTTCTTCTCCTTCTATATATGAAAATTTTAAATTTTTAAACTCTATAGATCCTTTAATATTATGTTTCCTTATTTTTCCTAAATCAAGTGTCCTATTTTGTGTTTCGATAATATTAAAAACTCTTTGAGCAGCAACCATTCCCATTTGGAGTGTGTTAAATTTATCTGCAATTTGCCTTAAAGGATGAAACAATATATTTGACATTCTAATAAAAAGAAAAATTGTGCCAATAGAAATTAGCCCATAAAAAGAAGCCTGCAAGCCTCCATACCAGACCAATAAACCTATTGTTATAGAGGTGGAAATTTCTGCGATAGGAAAAAAAATTGAGTTATACCATACAGTCTTGAGCCAAGCTTTTTTATGCTTTTGATTAATTTCATTAAATAACTTGTGATCAATAATTTCTCTATTAAATAACTTAACTATTTTAATGCCATTAATTCGTTCTTGAACAAAAGCATTAAGATTTGAAATTTGATTTCTGACATCTTCAAAAGCTAGTTTCATCGATTTTTGAAAAACTTTAGTTGCGTAAATAATTATTGGTAATACTGAAAAAACAATTAATGATAATTCCCAATTAATAAATAACATTACAATTATAACTAACCCCATTTTTAAAAAATCTGCAATAATCATGAATAAACCTTGACTAAAGATACTTGCTATTACCTCAATGTCATTTACAGATCTAGTTACTAATTTTCCGACAGAAGAATTATCGAAATAAGTCATTTTAAAATTAATTAATCTGTCATATAAGACAATTCTTATGTCTTTAATTATCATTTGACCAAGCCAATTCGCGAAATATATAAATACAAATTGAAAAAAAACTTCAAGCAATAAGGCTATTAACATTAAAATAACAAAGAACTTTAAACCTTCATGATCTTTTGGAATAATGTAATCATCAATAATTATCTTCAATAAATAAGGGCCTGTGGTTGAAAAAAAAGAAAGAGAAATTGCCGAGAATACAAGTAAGTAATAAATTCTTCTATAGGGTGCTGAAAACCCCATTACTTTCCTAAATAATTTAATGTCAAAAATTTTATTTTTTGATTGATTCATTTATAAATATTGAATTAGGATACTCTATTTCAGTTAGAAACAGTCCATGAGCTGGCGCTGAAAAACCTGCATTATTTCTGTTTTTACTTTCTATTATATCAGAAAACTCTTTCAATGTTAACTTTTTTAATCCAACATCTAAAAGTGTTCCAACAATTGATCTTACCATGTTTCTTAGAAAACGATTTGCCTTAATTCTAAAGATAAGCCCATTACCCAAGATACTCCACTCTGCTAAATTAATATCACAAATGTAAGTTTTAACACCAGAATTTGATTTAGAAAAAGCCTGAAAATCAGAATAAACTTTTAATTCTTCAGAGGCGATATTCATTAATTTAACATCTAATGAGTCATTGAAGTGATAAGTAAATCCTTGGCTAAAAGGGTTTTTTGTAAAATTAATGTGATATTCATAACTTCTGGAAATTGCATCAAAACGAGCGTGCGCATTTTTAATTACTTTCTTTAAACCAAAAAAATAAATATCATTACTAAGGTATTTATTTAATAAATAAAGTAAATTATTTTCAAGTTCATTTGAAATTTGTGCATCAAAATGAGCTACCATTAATTTCGCATGAACTCCTGTGTCTGTTCTTCCTGCACCTGTTAGCTTAACCTTTAATCTTAATATGTTAGATAAAGCGTCTTCTATAACTTCTTGAACTGAATTAGCGTTTTTTTGAATTTGCCAACCGTGATAGTTAAGCCCATTGTATGAAAAAGATAAAAAATATCTCAAAGTTTATATTTATGGTAAATATATTAGAATAAAAAATCAGAAAAAAATTTAAATATTCCTCTATATGGATTTACTTTTTTAGAATTAAAAAACGAAATTTAATCTTAAATTTATTCAATTAATAAATAAACTATATAAAATATTGAGAAAAATTCTATTACTTTCTGATACTCATGGTTACATTGATGATAGAATTATTTATTATGCAAATCAATCCGATGAAGTTTGGCACGCAGGAGATATTGGCGATATCTCAATAATAGATAAGCTTTCTAGTATTTCAAGAATTAGGGCAGTCTATGGTAATATTGATGACCATAAAATTCGAATGACATTTCCTGAGAAAATTAATTTCCATTGTGAAGAAATAAGAATTTATATGATTCATATAGGAGGATATCCAGGATTATACAATGCTAAGATAAAAAAAGAATTGCTTGAAATGAAACCTGATATATTTATTAGCGGCCACTCTCATATATTAAAAATTATTAATGATAAAAAAAATAATATTTTACACTTAAATCCTGGGGCTGCTGGGAAAAATGGATTTCATTCAGTAAGGACAATGATTCGTTTTGAAATAAACAAAAATAAAATTGAAAATTTGGAGGTAATTGAATTAGGGAAAAAATAAAAAGTTATCTAATTCTATTTGTTGATTCAATCAAGTCAATATCCTTTTTAATGTACTTTAAAGCTAATATCAATAATGCAATACCCATAAAATATAATACAACAATTAAATCCTGAATATTTAAAATAAAATCATTTTTGATATTTAATAAATAATAAAAAACCATAAGGATTTGAAAAAAATGAAATGCAATTGCAATTTTAACAAGTACAAATTGCTTGTTTCTATCTTTAAAACTAAAGAATGCTATTGTTGTAATTAAAAAACCTAAAAAAGAAGATATTTGAAAAATCGATAGTTTTTCTTCAAAAAATTCTATTAAAATAAGAACATTGTTAGGAGAATAAAAATAATTTATTATTGAAATTATAATGTATAATACTAAAAAAAAAGACTGAATTCGTTGTAACATTTTAAATTTTATATTAAAAATAACTTTTTTAGGTGCAGTAAATTAAAAAAATTTGTAATATTGTTAATCATTGGCACTAACGCTAGTACTCTTCCCAGATTAAAAATTATTAAACTTCACAAAATAAACATATCTTAATTTTTTAAAATGTTAAACATATCAGATTTAAAATTAAAAAAACTATTTGAATTACAAGAAATAGCAAAAAAAATTGGTGTCAAAAAATTGTCAGCCAAAAAAATGGATTTGATTTATCAAATTATTGATCACATATCCTCTAATCCTGTTACTATTATAGATAAACCGGTTAAAAAAATTAATGACACGAAAGACGTTAAGGTTATAACTACAAAGCAATCTAAAAATTTTCCAAAAAAAGACGGATTAAATACTGTTTCTCCAAAAATTACTACTGACATCAAAAAAGAGGAACAAAAAAATAGAACTTCAAAAATTATCGCTAATAATAAAAAAATTGGTGACAAATCATCAAATAAAACTGATTCCAAAAATACTGCAAAACCATATTTAAAAAATCCAAATAGCTTTAAAAACGAAATTAATAACCATCCTAAAAATAATAAAACTGAAACAAATCATAATAAAGATAATAGAAACAGGTATCGTGAGCCTGACTATGAATTTCAGGGAATTATTGATTCTGAAGGGGTTCTCGATATTATGACTGAGGGTTATGGCTTTTTAAGATCTTCTGACTATAATTATCTTTCATCTCCTGATGATGTTTATGTCTCTCAATCTCAAATTCGTCTTTTTGGTCTTAAAACCGGTGATACCGTTCTAGGAACAGTTCGTCCACCTAAAGAAGGAGAGAAATATTTTCCATTAATTAAAGTAAATAAAATTAATGGGTTAGATCCAAGTGTTGTTAGGGATCGAGTTTCATTTGAACATCTCACGCCCTTATTTCCTGAAGTTAAATTCAATTTAGCAGGAAAATCAAATACAATTTCAACTAGAATAATTGATCTATTTTCCCCTATTGGAAAAGGGCAAAGAGGAATGATTGTTTCTCAACCAAAAACAGGTAAAACCATGTTATTAAAGGATATTGCAAATGCTATTGCAGCTAATCATCCTGAAGTATATCAAATAATACTTTTAATTGATGAAAGGCCTGAAGAAGTAACTGATATGCAAAGAAATGTAAGAGGAGAGGTGGTCGCTTCAACTTTTGATGAACCTGCAGATAGACATGTTAAAATTGCAAATATTGTTTTGGAAAAGGCAAAAAGATTAGTTGAGTGTGGTCATGACGTGGTTATCTTATTGGACTCTATTACTAGACTAGCTAGGGCATATAACACTGTTCAACCAGCTTCTGGTAAAATTTTAAGTGGTGGTGTTGACGCTAATGCACTTCATAAACCCAAACGTTTTTTTGGAGCTGCAAGAAATATAGAAGGGGGAGGCTCATTAACTATAATAGCTACAGCTTTAACCGAGACAGGGTCTAAAATGGATGAGGTTATTTTTGAAGAATTTAAAGGAACTGGCAATATGGAACTACAATTAGATCGTAAAATATCTAATAGAAGAATTTTTCCGGCCATAGATCTGATATCATCAAGCACTAGAAGAGACGATATTCTTTTAGATGAAAAAACAGTTCAAAGAATGTGGATTATGAGAAAATACTTAGCCGATATGAATCCAGTTGAGGCTATGGAGTTTATAAATGATAGATTTAAAAGAACTGAAAATAATGAAGAATTCTTAATTTCAATGAATACTTAAAAAATGCATTTTGCCAAATAAAAAATTATAAAGAACTAACTAACTTAGTTAATTTAGATTTTAAGTTGGAAGCTTTATTAGAATGAATTATATTTTTCTTAGACAACTTATCAAGCATAGCTATTAATGAAGGCAATAAAGCATTAGCTTCTTTTCTGTCTTTTAATTCTCTAAGCTTTTTTAATGCATTCCTTACAGTTTTATGTTGAAAACGATTTCTCAATCTTTTTTTATCGTTTGAACGAATTCTTTTTAATGCAGATTTATGATTTGCCATCTATATCTTTTTTTTTAATCCCAATTAGAACAGTTTGCAAAATTAATTTAAAAAAATGAATAAATTAAATTTATTAGAGTTAAATCTACCAAATTTTAAGAATCCTGAAAAACAAATAGAGCCATTCTCCACTGCCAGCATCTAAAATTATATCTGCAGTGTAATCTACTCAAGCCTCTCCAATAAAAATAGCATCAGATCCTATAGATGAATTTAAATTAATCTGAAATTCATCTACAATAAAATATATCTTATAAAATGAATATTAATAGAATTTTCAACTTTAGATATCTGACCATTTAATTGATCTACTTCAGCCGTCTTTCTTATTGAAAACAAATAAAGCTTTTGGTTGACTAATGTTAATTCCAAAAAAGATCAAAAAAAAAGATGTTTTAACTCTAAACTCTTCTTCTCCAGTTTTAATTGAAATACAGTTTAATTTCCCCCACTGGTCAATATAATAAATCGAATTATCGGTTAATAGAATATTCTTCATTTTGAGAATTGTTAATTGTCCATAAAATTTTCCCCGAATTAAAAATAAATCAGAGCTAAAGAACTCTTTCAAAATAAGTTGGAAACATTCAATATATGATGATTTACTCTTATTGTATTCAAGATTTTATTTATAAAATAAGTAGACCATTCATAATGTTTTTATTTGAATTATATTTTGAGAGTTGATTTTTTTTTTAATTATTAGAGACAAATTATTTATAATTATAAATTTTAGTTTGAATTAATTTAGTAATTATTTATTTCTAACTAACTTTAAAAATTAATATTCTTTTTTAGAATTAAATTAAACAATGTTTGAAAAAAAATACACTGTCTTATGGGCTGATTTAGATGCAAATTGGCATCTGGCTAACTTTTCTTATTTAAAATATTCTACAGACGCAAGAATGTCCTTTTTTAAAACCATTGGATTAACTAAAGAAAATTTATTAAAACAAGCTATAGGTCCAATTGTTTTCTATGAGCATCTTTATTATTACAAAGAAATTATCCTTGACGATAATTTTTCAATTACTGTTGAAATTGATGGATATAGCGAAGATCAAAGGTTTGGTAAGTTAATTCAAAACTTTTATGATGTAAATAAAGTGAATATGGCTAGAATAGAAATTTTATTTAGCCTATTTGACACTAAAAGGAGAAAATTATCAAAGTTTCCCGATCAAGTATTTGAAAACATAAAGAATGGTCAAAAAACAGATTCATTTAAAATAATCACAAAAAACGATACTCGAGTTCAGGGAAAATTGCCAAAAAACTTATAAACTCTTATTTTTCCATTTCAATTTTACCGATCATAAGAAGATAAACAACCACTAATGGAAGTAATGCTAGTAATATGTGAAAATAAAACGTAATCTCTGGAGCAGGAGATATCTCAGGAGCAATAAACCCAGTTACATTTATAAGAGAAAGAGCTAAAAGTATTTTAACCCTAGCTTCTCTTACTGACAAACTATCATATTTAGCTTTAGTGGGTATAGCTATTACACCTTGAATTAGCCATAAAAAGGCAACAAATAAATGATGTAAATCTCCTCCGTTAGTATATTCAAATATTTCTACGAAAAAGACTAAAAAACCATAAAACATATAGCCCGATAAGAAAATTTTTCTGTTTTTTTTAACTAAGCCAATAACAGAAATAAGCATAAAAATTGCTGCAATAATTATTGATGGATCCATATAAATAGTTTTTATTTAGTTGAAATAAATGAAATATTTAATTATTTTCCAACATTTGGGTAGGCCTTTGGTAAGGCTCAAATGGTTGCTTTAATAGTTCCTTTATTTTACTATTTTTTTTCTCATCTGGAAAAACATCAACTCCATATTTAATTTTTTCTCGATCAAAATTCATATAAGTTCCCAACATATGATCCCATATTGAAAAAATATTCCCATAGTTAGCGTCAGTATAAGGAAGTCTATAATGATGATGTATTTTATGCATATCAGGAGAGACAAAAATATAACTAATTACTTTATCTAAAGCTTTTGGAAGTTTAATATTTGCATGATTAAATTGACTGAAAATCAATGAAATAGATTGGTATAACATAATATATCCAATAGGAGCACCAATAATGATAATTCCAAAAAGTGTGAATGCAAATCTAATTAAACTTTCTAGGGGATGGTGTCTGTTTGCGGTTGTGGTATCAACTTTATGGTCTGAATGGTGCACTAAATGAATCATCCATAGAGGTTTAATTCGATGCTCTAAATAATGCGCCAGATAAGCGCCAAAAAAATCTAGTAAAAGAATTCCGATTAATACTTTAAATATTAAAGGTGCTTCTGAAAAAAATGAAAGAATTCCGAAATTTTCATTTACTACATAATCAGATACATTTAATAGCAGAAAAGCTAATAGAAAATTAATTATAATCGTCGTAAGAGTGAAAAATAAATTTGGAATTGCATGTTTCCATTTTCTATATCTTAAACTAAAAAGGGGGATTGACCCTTCAATAATCCAAAAAAATGAAATTCCACCTACAAGAATCATACTCCTATGCAAGGAAGAAATATTTTCGAAATAGTAAATAACTGATTCCATTATTTATTAAAAATTTATACTAAATATAATAAAAACTTAACTATTTAATAATGGATATTTTTATGAATAATTAATCTGGCATGTAGCCTGATTCACTTATTATCGTCTTGGAAAATTGATCGCAAATTTTCTACACTAACACTAGGCTTTGAGAAGAGCGGGAGAGAAATAAGTGTTAAAAAGAGCGCATCCTGAAGAATTATTTTCAAGAAAGCCTTTAAAATATAATTATTGAATTTGAAAAATTTTAGATCAATTTACGTTTTCTTAATCTTAATCGGCTTTAATTTGGTTAGACTTTAATTATTCATGCTTTGAATAGGATTTTACACCAAAATAAACAGAGTCCATTCCTTCTATTTCTTCTTCTCTAGAAATTCTAATTCCAATAGTTTTTTTCAATAATTTCATAAAAATGAAAGTAACTATAAAGGAAAAAGATGCGATAGTTAACACTCCAATAGTTTGGGTTACTAAAAGAGAAAAACCTCCTCCAAAAAAAAAGCCTGTATCTGAAGCAAATAAACCTACAGCAATCGTTCCAAAAAGTCCATTTACGCCATGTACTGCAATTGCCCCCACGGGGTCATCAATTCTTAATTTATCTACATAAATTACAGCTATGTCAACCAAAACTCCTGCAAATAAACCAATTATAATAGCTGATAGTGGATCTACTATATTACAACCAGCTGTTATTGCAACTAATCCCGCTAAAATTCCATTAATCATCATTGTGATGTCAATTTTACCATAATTAAAATAAGTATAAATCATTGTTGATATTCCACCTGCTGCAGAAGATAAAAAGGTATTTATGACAACAGTTCCAATTAATTCCCAATTACCAACAGCTGCAAGGGTAGAACCAGGATTAAATCCAAACCAACCAAACCATAAGATAAATCCACCTATGGCTGCTAAGGGTAAATTGTGACCAGGTATAGTGTTTGCTGTACCATCTTTATTATACTTACCCAATCTTGGTCCTAATACAACAGCAGCAGCTAATGCAGCAAATCCTCCCATGGCATGTACTGCAGAGGAACCAGCAAAATCATTAAACCCTCTTAAAGCTAACCATCCATTTGGATTCCATACCCAATTGGCTACCAAAGGATACATAATGGCGCAAAAAAATATCACCAAAATGGTATACGACCACAATTTCATTCGTTCTGCAAGTGCTCCTGAAACAATAGAAATGGCAGCAATGGCAAAGCCTAATTGAATAAACCAAAATAATTTATTAGAAACGGTAAGTCCCAAACCTAAATCAGATTCATCTATCCCGAAATGAAAGGCAAACCATCCATTAGACGATCCGTATGCAATTCCAAAACCTACTATGAAAAAGGAAATTCCACCAAAAATAATATCAATGATGACTTTTGCAATAATGCTCATTGCATTTTTAGATCTGACAAATCCCGACTCCAATATTGCAAATCCAGCTTCCATAAAAAAAATGAGAGCAGCACATATTGCTACCCAAACTGTATTGATTGCTTTGACATGTTCTAGTTGATCAGATAAAATAGATGCAATTTCTTCCATAAATTTAAAATTTTGTCATATTTCTTACAATTTAAATAAATTATTAAAACATCATTTAAAGGATCGAGAAAATTGTTAAAAAGTTTCACAAATGGCAGCTGTAAAATTTACAAATGGCTAGGATAACACCTATAACTATAGCAGGTAAATCTAGAATCCCATATCATTTAATTATGTCAATTACATTTTATAGAGATAATACTAATTTATAGAAATATAATCAACCTACTTTAGAGAAATGGTCTGAAAAGCTATTTTGATTTTTTTCTTCTAACAATCTAAAACAAAGTGTTATATATGAAATTGGATGAAAAAGAGAAAAAACATAAGAGTATTAATTTTAACGCAATGATGGATGTAAAAAAAAGGAGCTAACTTTTGGCGTTCGACCCAAACATCAACAAAGAAACCCTCGAAAATAGAAGGGTTTCTTAAAAAGGCTTTTGTAGCCCGTAGGGGAGTCGAACCCCTCTTTCCAGGATGAAAACCTGATGTCCTAACCGATAGACGAACGGGCCAGAATTAATGGCAGCAAACTTACATCTAAAAAAATAATTTTGCAACCCTTTCTTTTTAAATATTAATCACATATAATATGAATTTAAACTTAATAGGATTTTGCAAAGAAAACTCTTTTTTTAGATGGCTTTCCAGAATAAACACAATTGCCAGGTTCATCATTATTTTCATAAGAAATACATCTTATTGAAGCCTTGGTTGCTCTTTTAATTTCTTCTTCTGTTTCTATTGTACCATCCCAGTAGGCTAATACAAATCCACCTTTTTTGTTTATTACTTCTTTAAATTGATCAAAATCATCAACTTTAGTTATATTTTTTTCTCTAAAGGATTTAGCCTTTTCAAATAAGTCCTCTTGAATCTGATTTAAAAGCTTAGGAACATACTTAGCTATTTCATTAATTGAAATTATTGATTTAGTCAATGTATCTCTTCGAGCTAATTCAATTTGATTTTTTTCTAAATCTCTCGGACCAATCACTATTCTTAGAGGAATCCCTTTAAGTTCATATTCATTAAATTTGTATCCTGGTTTAAAATTATCTCTATCATCATACTTAACACTAACTCCATTCAGAATAAGAGAATCTTTTATCTTATTTGCTACTATAGAAATATTATTAAATTGATCTTCACTTTTATAAACAGGCACAATAACTACTTGAATTGGCGCTAGATTCGGAGGGAGGACAAGTCCATTGTCGTCACTATGAGTCATTATTAAAGCTCCCATAAGCCTTGTAGACACACCCCATGAAGTAGCCCACACATAATCTAAGTCACCTTCCTTGTTTGTAAATTTGACATCAAAAGCTTTAGCAAAATTCTGACCTAAAAAATGAGATGTTCCTGCTTGAAGTGCCTTTCCATCTTGCATTAAAGCTTCTATACAATAAGTTTCAACTGCTCCAGCAAAACGCTCACTCTCTGACTTTATTCCTTGAATTACAGGTATAGCCATAAATTTTTCTGCAAATTCCGCATAAAGATCATTAATTAATTTAGCTTCATTTATTGCTTCTTTTTTTGAAGTATGAGCTGTATGACCTTCTTGCCATAAAAATTCCGATGTTCTAAGAAATAATCTGGTTCTCATTTCCCAACGAACGACATTTGCCCATTGATTAATTAAAATAGGTAAATCCCTATAGGATTGAATCCACTTTCTATAGGTGCTCCAAATTATAGCTTCACTTGTTGGTCTAACTATTAACTCTTCTTCTAATTTGGCTTCTGGATCAACAATTAATTTTCCTTTATTTTTTGGATCATTTATTAATCTATAATGAGTTACTACCGCACATTCCTTAGCAAAATCCTTAGCGTTTTTCTCTTCAGCTTCAAATAGTTTCTTAGGAACTAATAATGGAAAATAAGCATTTTGATGTCCAGTGTCTTTAAACATCTTATCAAGTTTTGTTTGCATTTTTTCCCAAATAGCATACCCATATGGCTTAATAACCATACAACCCCTAACATCAGAGGGTTCAGCTAAATCAGCTTTATTCACTAATTCATTATACCATTTTGAATAATCTTCAGAGCGAGTTGTAAGTTTTTTTGACATTATATTTTTGGCATAAATTTTGCGTATATTTAATTAAATCATTCTACCTACAAAACTAATTATTTTATTATTGATTTAAACATTAAACATATAAAGGATATGAAATTAATTTCTTCAATAAATATTTGTAAAAAAATATTCTTATTATTTCTATTTAGTTATTTAATTTCTTGTGGAAATTATAGAAGTGTTTCTTTTTATGATAACGATCCAATATATGGAGCTTCAGATAAAATTTCAAATTTACAAAAAGTGAAAACTA
>Ga0209709_10001583_pt1 | contig 20827 bp, 20 predicted proteins | sample ArcticOcean_MG_C_2_FD_187435 | JGI IMG/M metagenome (GOLD analysis project Ga0209709, IMG submission 187435) | Marine microbial communities from western Arctic Ocean - ArcticOcean_MG_CB4_136 (SPAdes) (version 2) | ecosystem: Environmental > Aquatic > Marine > Oceanic | place: Arctic Ocean...
GTTATTGGCAATGCCCTAAGCAGAGGCAATCCTAGTGTTGAACTGATCCTAAATAATAAACTTGCTTACACCTCGGGTCCAAAAATGCTGGGAGAGATGATTCAAGATAAAACAGTGATTGCAGTGAGCGGCACTCATGGAAAAACTTCTACGTCGTTTATGCTGTGTGAAATTTTTCAGCATCAAGGCATCGATATTGGATACTTGGTTGGTGGAGTTAGTCAGTCACTTGGTTCTTCAGCTCGTCTTGGCAGCTCTGAGATCTTTGTTATCGAAGCTGATGAATATGATTCAGCATTTTTTGATAAGCGCTCTAAATTTGTTCATTACCATCCTGACACTTTTATTATTAACAATATTGAATTTGATCATGCGGATATATTTTCAGATATTTCAGATATTTTAAAACAATTTCATCATGCCATCCGAACAGTTCCTAGCGATGGAAATATTTTGGTTCATTCGAAAGGGGACAATATAAATGCATTGTTAGATATGGGCATCTGGTCGCATAAGCATGAGATTGGGAGCAATGAAACCATCCAGGCTAACTTTGAAAAAAAATTAGCAACTTTTAAAGAGGAAGCATTTGATTTAAATACTCTACCTTTTTATGGTTGGCATAATTATCAAAATGCTCTGATGGCAATATATGCGGCTTATTTGCATGGCATTCACCCCAAGGATTCTTTTGCTGTATTAAAAGATTTCAAGGGAGTAAAGCGAAGGTTTGAGACAATTTATAAAGATAACGATATGACTATCATCGATGATTTTGCTCATCATCCAACTTCAATAGAGAGCACTATAGCTGCAGCCAAAGATTGTTTTGATAGCAAAATCTTAGGCATTATAGAGCTAGGATCTAATACTATGTCTGGCGGCTTTCATGGAGATAATTTGCAAAATAGTTCACGGTCTTTAGATCGAACATGCTGGCTTAATCTATCGGGTGTGCCAGGCGAAAGCTATGAATTTACATCTGTAGATTCTTTGTTAGAGGATATAAAAAATAATTTAGATGAGTTTGATGTTATTCTCATTATGAGCAACAAAGACAGTAAAAAAATATCGGAACCTTTAATTGAACTCATCAAAAGCAAATAATTTCCCAGTTTTTCCAGTTGGAATTGTGGTTCTTCCAGGGACTATCCAGTCGTTTCAAATTTTTGAACCAAGGTACCTTTCCATGATTAAAGACTGCATGAGCGATAGTTCAGGCTTTGTCATAACGCTCAGCAATGATAACGATTCTGGTGAAAGCTTTATGTCCCAGGGAACTTATGTCGAAATTATTGATTTCAATCAACTGCCAAATGGACTTCTCGGAATCACCGTGAAGGGGTCTCAGAAAGTTTCTATTAAATCTGTTGAGCAAACTGAGTCAGGCTTGAATTTTGCCTCCATAGCACCAATAACCGAGCCAACAGTCGACGATCAAGCTGTATTAGCGCAATTTCCTGATCTCATTAACGTCCTGAGTCAACTTAAGGAGCATCCGTCGGTTAAATCTCTACCATTGGATATTGACTTACTTTCTGCGGAGTCTGTAAGTTATCACCTAGCAGGCCTAATCCCATTATCGGCAGAACAAAAACAAAATGTGCTTGAGGCATTTGATGCAACACAGAGGATGAATATTCTTGCAAAAATAGTCAGTCAAATTTCAGAGAACTCTACTTAAATTTTCAGCAACTGCTTACCTTTGTTTTCACCCGTAAATAGTCTATTGAGTGTTTGAGGGCAGTTTGCAATACCCTCTTGAATATCCTCTCTGTGTTTTATTTTTCCTTCCATAACCCACGTTGCAATTTCTTCCAATGCTTTCTGGGATCGAGGAATATAATCTAGGACTAAAAATCCTTGCATAGTTGCTCTGTTGATAATTAAAGAAAAAAGATTTCTAGGCCCAGCTGGCATGCGATTGGCGTCATAGCCTGAAGATATGCCTCCACATAATAGGATTCTTGCATTGATGTTTATGCAAAATAAAACCGTTTCTAGGATTTCTCCACCAACATTATCAAAGTATATGTCAATTCCATTTTTTGCTATTTTGGGTAGCTCTTCTTGGACGCTAGAATTTTTGTAGTCTATTACATCGTCCACACCAAGCTCTTTCAACCAAGTGCATTTTTCTTCTCCACCGGCAATACCTATGACATGACAGCCTTTTAATTTAGCAATCTGAACAGCAACTGATCCAGTGGCTCCTGCAGCTCCAGAAACTAAGACCGTTTCTCCTGGCTGCGGATTTCCAAGCTCAACTAGTCCGTAATAGGCTGTAATTCCTGTGGTACCCATGACATTAAGCATGGTGGGAATTGGTAAAATATCTGGAACTACCTTAAATCGAGAATCGCCATCAGGCGTTGTAATGCAGTGACTCTGCCACCCAACAAATCCAAACGCCAAGTCCCCAACTTTGTATTCAAGATTATTTGATTCAAGAACTCGACCCATGCCTCCAGCTCTAACAACTTCACCGATTTGCACAGGTGGCAAATATCCAGGCATATCATTCAACCAAGTTCTTTGAGTGGGATCAAAAGAGAGATAAAGGTTTTCTATCAAGATTTCACCTTCTTTAATTTCTGGGAGAGTCTCAGTAACTAATTCAAAATCTGTATCTTTTACCAATCCATGCGGTCTTTCTTTTAAAACCCATTTAGTATTTTCTATCGCCATTTTTGCTCTCTTATTAAATTAATATCTTCATTTTATCAGCAAATAGATTAGAAGTTGTTGTGAGAGAGTTTATTATCGTTTCCGAGGATGGAGTAGATTGGGTTTCCTTGCTTTTGCCCTAAACCAGTTAAGACTTCTAAAAATTGATGGAATAGATATAATTTTTTGCTCAAGCTGAAATTTTCCTGGGTAATCAATTAAAAATAGCCCAATAATCATAGTGAGCAGCCCTTGCCCAGGCAGGACGAGAAGAAATAATCCACCAACAAGCATTATCCCGCCAAAAATATTCTTAAAAATTATCATTGCTATTCTTACCTGTGAAGAATATTTATTCCAATGCTTTCCTCGTCGCTTGTCATGAATGAAGTAATCTTCAGGTATTTGAGCTATGAACCATCCCATGCCTGCAATACTAAATACTAAAATTAATACAGATAAGCCACCTAAGCCTATCAATATAGAAGAATAGCCCGTTAACCAAGCCACTATGCTATTGAAATAATCCATTTATATATCTTAATCAAAGATAGGCAGAAATTATGTAAAACCTGAATTTTAATTAATAATAGATTTATTATCATAAGTTCGATATTCTGAACGCATCAGCTAGAGTAAATATAAGAGTTTTCTTTACCTGCCCTAACAATCTTTAAACAGTATTTTTTATGAAATCACCCGAATTAAAAATAATATGTCTTAATACTCTTAATGACATGAAGGCAAAAGATATCCTCCCTCTTGATATTCGTGGCATTTCAGGATTTGCCGATTGGTTTATTATTGCTACAGCTTCATCATCCAGAAACGCAAAAGCTATTTCAAATAAGATTATAGAAACCGTAAAAGAAAATAAATTGCAGGTAGTAGGAGTGGAAGGTCAAGAGGATTCAGAATGGGTCTTAATAGACTGTGGGGACGTTGTTGTGAACGTTATGCAGAAAGAAACCCGTGAGTTTTATGATCTAGAAAGCTTGTGGGGTGAAACAACGCTAATATCTGCTTAATGAAATGTAAAATTATTAGCATCTCCCATAAACCTTCTGATTGGGAAAAAAAAGCACTAGATTTCTACCTCAAACAAATACCAAATAACGTTAAACTTTCCTTTGCTGAAGTGAAACCTTTTGCTGCTAAATCACTGTCGCAAGAGGAGATTGTTCGCAACGAATCATTAGAAATTTTACATCAAATAGATCAAACTGCCTTTGTAATTCTATGGGACAGAAAGGGAGATTTAATTTCCAGTGAGTCTTTAGCAAAACTGTTCCAAAAAAAAATAGACCTCACGCAGAATGTCAACATGATTATTGGTGGAGCATATGGCGTATCCTCAGAGCTCTTAACGAAAGCAGACTTGGTTCTTTCGGCATCCCATTTAACTTTTCCTCACAGGCTATTTAAAATTTTGCTGATGGAGCAAATATTTAGGGCATGTGCAATCAATCGAAGCCACCCTTATCATAAGTAATGATTTTTGAAGAACGACAATTAGAGAAAAAGAACTTTTCATCCAGAGCTGTTTTTCTTTTTGTATTAGTAGGGGTTAGTTTTTTAGCAGTCTTATTGCAGGTATTTGCTTTGCAGGTCTCTAGCTACACAAGTTATGAGCTAGCAGCACTAAATAATAAAAATTACTCTGTTCCAATTCAGCCTTTGAGGGGAGAAATTCTTGATAGAAATGGAGATGTAATAGTTCGCAATCAACCCACTTTTGATTTAATTACTCAGCCAGATTTGATTGATAATCCTGAGAGATTTATTAAGCTTATTAAGCCTGTTATTTATTTATCAGCAAAAGAAGAGGCTCAATATCTTAAAAAATTTAAAGAAAAAGCTTTTGTTAACAAAGAGCTTGTTCTAAAAAAGAATTTAACTTCTGAGGAAATTGCACGATTTAACGTGCGGAGTTTTGGCTTCAAAAATGCTTTTATTGATAAGCGCTACAGGCGACTATCTGATTATCCTAAGATTTTCTCTCATGTTATGGGCTACACCTCTAGGTCGGATAATCAATACGACCTTTCAATGGACATTCCACGCAGTCATTGGGTAGATGCGGAATTAATATACGCAAATGGTCTGATTCAGGGTAAAACTGGAATTGAGGAAACATACAATCAGCATTTATCAGGTCAGCATGGAAAAAGAATATACGAAATAAATTCCCGAGGCAGACTAGTGCAACCTTTGGAATATCGCCCTGCAACAAAAGGTCTAGATTTATATACCAATCTTGATATTCAGGCTCAGATAAGTGCGGCAAGAAGTTTGGGCAATAGAAAAGGAGCAGTAGTAGCAATTGATTTAAGGTCTGGAGGAATTAACGTTTTATACAGCGCTCCTAGCTACTCAATAAATAAACTTTCTAATGGAATGTCCGTAGAAGAGTTTGAAAGCCTGATATCAGATCCAAAGAAACCATTTTTTAACAGAGCCTCTCAGGGACGTTATCCCCCTGCATCTACAATCAAGCCAGCCATAGGGATGTTTGGATTAACCAATAAGTTAGTTAATTGGATTGATGAGGTGGATGACCCCGGCTATTTTACATTGCCCGAAAATGGACGAATCTATCGCGGATGGAAAGAGGGCGGACACCGCAATGTAAATTTAAAAAAAGCTATATTGGTAAGTTCTAACACTTATTTTTTTAAGCTAGCATATAGATCAGATATGATCGATCTTTCTCAATACCTCTCTTCTTTTGGATTTGGAGATCGAGTCTGTGGCGATTGCTATGATGAGGATGGAGCATTTCTACCCACCCCTGATTGGAAATATAGCAATTTAAATGTCCCATGGTTTACTGGCGATACAGTAAATATTGGAGTGGGCCAAGGCTATTTGGTTGCCACTCCATTGCAATTAGCAAATTACATATCGATCATAGCCAATAGAGGAAAAGTATTGATCCCATTAATAGTGAAAGAGGATCAAGCGATATTTAAAATAGAAGCTCCTAAGGATATAGCACTTTCTAGTCAAAATTGGAGCAAGATGCATGATGCTCTTACTGGCGTAATAGAAAGTGATTATGGAACGGCTAGAAGCATCCGAGACTTAAAAAATTTTCAGGTAGCGGGAAAGTCTGGAACTGCTGAACTGGTAAGTCTTGACAGCAAAGAGGCGTATCTAGAAATTAGAGATACAGAGTTGCTTCGAGATCATTCTATTATTGTGGCTTTTGGGCCTATGCCTAATCCACAATATGCTGTCTCAGTTGTAATTGAGAATGGTGAGAGTGGAGGTGCGGTAGCTGGACCGGTTGCCATAGAGGTATTAAAGAGCTTATTGAATAATGAATAAATTTACCAAAATATATTTTGATCCTTATTTATTTTTTAGCATTTTAATACTTTCAACTTTTGGATTATTCTTCTTATATTCCGCCTCAAATGGTGAGACATCAATAGTATTCAAGCAATCTATTTATCTAGGCTTGGGTTTTGCAATAATGCTATTAACCAGTCAGGCAGATCCTGATTTATTTAGGAGAACTTCTTTATTATTTATAATTCTTTCTGTTTTATTGCTTGGGGTAACTTTCTTATTTGGCCCAGAAATTAATGGAGCCCAAAGATGGGTAAGAATTGGACCTTTTTCATTTCAATCCTCTGAACTTCTTAAATTGGCGCTGCCCATATTCCTAGCAAATTTCCTGTTTAATAAAAAACTGCCAATTCAATCCAAAGAAATCTTTATCTCTCTAGTTATTATATTCGCAGCATTTCTTTTGGTTGCAAGGCAGCCAGACCTAGGAACTGGATTAATTGTGGCACTATCTGGAATATTCGTTTTATTTTTATCTGGACTAAGTTGGTCTTTTATTGGAGGAGCAGTTGCAATCTTAATTATAAGCTCACCTTTTGTTTGGAATACTTTGTTGCAGCCATTTCAGCAGCAAAGGATCGCTACTCTATTTAATCCTGGCGCTGATCCATTCGGAGCAGGATGGAACATTACTCAATCTAAAATTGCAATTGGATCAGGTGGAATTTTTGGCAAAGGTTTTGGAGAGGGCTCTCAAACACAGTTAAATTTCTTACCTGAAACAAAAACTGATTTTATTTTTTCTGTTATCGGCGAGGAATTTGGTTTTTTGGGAGTCTTATTACTTCTAAGTATTTACTTTTTTATATTAATGAGATGCCTGTACCTAGCATTGAGTGCCAGAGATAGGTTTTGCAGACTGGTAATTGGTGGAATTAGCTTAACGTTTGCAGCAAATCTTATTATTAATTTATGCATGGTCGTAGGCCTTCTTCCTGTTGTGGGTATGCCGCTACCTTTTATAAGCAAAGGAGGATCATCACTGATATCATTATTTTTTGCTTTTGGCATAATTATCTCAATGGGAACGCACAAAAAACTCTTACCTCAATGAAATATTTTTTATCTAGTTTGTTTCTATTTGTAAATCTTACTTATGCTGATTACTCAGATCATCCTGAGGCTGCAGATTTAATTGATACATTGGTAAGCGAACATGGCTTTGAAAGAGGCTATGTCATCAAAGTTTTACAGTCTGCAAACAAACAAGAAAAAATTCTTAAATCTATGTCCTCACCTGCTGAATTTACCTGGACCTGGGATAGGTATAAAAAACTTTTTATAGAACAAAAGCGAATTGCTAATGGAAAATTGTTCATTGCAGAGCATAGCGAGCTATTTGCCAAAGTTGAAGATGATTTTGGGGTGCCTAGAGAAATTATTGCATCTATTTTGGGTGTAGAGACAAGATATGGAAAAATTAAAGGTAGTTACAGAGTGCTTGATAGCCTGGCAACACTTGGTTTTGACTTCCCCAGACGATCAAAATTTTTTAAGAGTGAATTAATTCAATACTTTCAATTAACGAGAGAAAATAATTTAGATATTTATGCAATTCAAGGCTCTTATGCAGGCGCAATGGGCTATGGACAGTTTATTTCATCGAGTTACAGAGCTTATGCTGTCGACTACGATGGTGACGGATATACAGACCTTTTTACTTCAGTTCCAGATGCTGTGGCAAGCGTTGCAAATTATTTGAAGATTCATGGGTGGAAGAGAGATGGAAATATTATCCAGCAAGTTCAAATTAATAATGTTAACAAGCTATACAAACACAATCAAAAAATAGAAAAATTTATACCTTTAATTTTTTCTGAGGGGGCAAATGAATTTTATGTTGTAAAAGATGGTGACTCCTTGCTAGAAATAGTAATTGAACATGGGATGAGCATAGAAAACTTAATGTTGTTAAACAATATAAGTGATCAAAATCTTATCAAGGTTGGTCAAAGACTTGTTTTAAAGAAGAGCAGAGATCTTTATTTTATAGGCGATGATAATTTTATTGCGATCACGAAATACAATCGAAGTCATTTTTATGCTAAAGCCGTGTATGATTTATCCTTAGAATTTTAAGCGTGAGATTTATGAGAAAATTAATTTACCTTTTGCTCCTTTGCCCATTTTGTCTCGATCTTATGGCGCAATCTATGGTCCCAAAAGCACCTAAGCTAAATCTAAGTAGCTATGTCTTGCTTGAAGCAAATACAAATACTGTGATTGCTGAATTTAACTCAGATAATCAAATTGCTCCAGCAAGCATGACAAAAGTAATGAGCGGTTATGTTATTGCTGATCAAATTGCCAATGGTGCAATTAGCTTAGATGATCAAGTTTTGATTAGTGAGAAAGCTTGGAGGACCGGTGGCTCCAAGATGTTTATCCAGGAAGGAAGAAGAGTTTCAGTGCAGGATCTTCTCTCAGGCATCATAATCCAATCCGGCAATGACGCTACTATCGCTATGGCTGAATTTATAGCAGGTTCAGAAGAGGGCTTTGTAGATTTTATGAATGCATATGCTACAGATATGGGCTTAAGCAACTCTTTGTTTCAAAACGCTACAGGTTTCAGTGATCCAAATCATTTTACTTCGGCAAAAGACTTATCAAAGTTAACCAGAGCTCTAATTCATAACTTTCCTGCTCATTATGCAACCTACAAAGAAAAAGAATTTACCTTTGGTGGGATACGTCAATTAAATCGCAATAAATTACTATGGAGAGATGATAGCGTTGATGGCGTAAAAACTGGCCATACTGATTCAGCTGGTTTCTGTCTTATCTCTTCAGCTAAGAGAAATGATATGCGTCTTATTGCCGTTGTTGCTGGCAGCGCCTCTGAAAATGAAAGGCTTACAGCTTCTCAACGACTTCTAGAATATGGTTTTAGATTCTATGCAACGCAAAAATTAACAGCTCAAAATACGAAAGTAACAAGTGCCAAAGTATGGGGTGGAAAAACCAATGAAGTTGCATTGGGCTCACAGGAAGATATTTATCTTACCCTTCCACGATCAGACTTTAAAAATATTAAAGCTAACTATATATTCGATAACAACATTCAAGCTCCTATTGAGGCTGGGCAAATAATTGGTAGCATTGAACTCACTTCTAATGACCGCGTCGTACTTACTTCTCCACTTGTAGCAATTGAGGCTGTTGAAGCTAAGGGATTTTTTGGAAGACTGTGGTCTAGATTGCTTTATTGGATGATCAGCCTATTTTCCTTTGGTTGATATGAAGGGAATTCCAGCAATATATCAGGGTCAAAAAAAACCTCTGGAAGATATCAAGGTTTCCCCCTTTTCACGTGCTTACACTTTTTCTGATAGTGTCTATGAGGTTATCCCTTACTTTTCTGGAAAACCACTGTGCTTTCAGGCTCATCTGGATAGGTTACAGAGCAGCCTAGACCTTTCTGGCATCAAAGTTGACATGTCTTTAGTTATAAGTGAGATTAAGCAACTAGGCATAGAGTTGTGTGATCAAGATGGGTATGTATACTTTCAAATCTCAAGAGGGATTGACGAGCTAAGATCTCATATGCATGCGGAAGATCTTATCGCTGAGCGTTTTGGTTATGCCGTAACTAATAAATTTCCAACTAGTCCAATTTCTGCAATGTTATGTGAAGATAATCGCTGGAATTCTTGCAACATTAAATCAACCTCTCTTTTAGGAAATGTGCTTTTAATGAATGAAGCAAAGCGCCAAGGATGCCAAGAAATTGTTATGCATCGAAATAATTTTATGACTGAAGCGGGCGCAAGCAGCGTCTTCTATCTTGATAGTCAGGGAATTGTTCGCACTTCTTCGTTGGCAGAAAATATTTTACCTGGAGTAACTCGAGACATTCTTTTAGACGCTTTGTCCGAAAGTCATTTTAAAGTGGAAGAGGGCAAGTGCAATATTGAAGATTTCAATTCCTCTCCATGCATTTGGATCAGCAGCTCTACGAAAGGCTTGCTGCCTCTCAAGAAACTAATTGGAACTGAATATGTGCATCAAGAGGGGGATAAAGTTTTTCCTGAGATCAATGAGATTTTCGATGCTGCGGTTCAGTCACACCTTTTAGCTGCAAAATAATTTGTTCTATTTGCTCCCACACATTAGATTTGATAATTCCTTTATTAATTAAATCTAGCTTTAACATCTCTTCGCTCAATTTAGAAAAATCCGATGTATTTCCATTCTTAATTAAATTTAAATAAGAGCCAATTTTTGATGACCAGACACCACTGTTAATTAAAGCAGATTTTTTATTGATTGCTTGAACCGATTCAAGGCAAGAGTTAATTATTTTTGCGATCATCCAAATCAAAGGAGCTGAGTTTTGCTGGTCATGCTCTTTTAAAAAATTAATTGTACGCAATACTTTCTCAAAATCTCTTTCTATAATTACATCTTCTAGCTCAAAAGCGCTGAGGCCTGAATGAAATACTATGTTTGTTGTGCCAATATTATCTATGTCTTGCTCGCCATCAAACAGGAGCTTGAGTAAACGCACTTCATTCATCTGACCTAATAAATTACCTTCATTATTCTGAAAAATAGAACCACCAAACATAGGCAGTAAGTTTTCTGGTAAAAACTCTAGCTGTCTTTTAAGCCAAAGTTTTTCTTGTGCAGTTTTTAGTTTCCCGCAATCCACAATTAAGCCTTGATCATCAATATTTTTCATCCACACTCCACTTGCTGGACTCTTGCCTATGCTTGACTCAATTATTAATGCCAAATTTTCTGATCTATAAATATGATTATTTTCCAATATCGTTTTAATTTTCTCTGGGAATTTTCCTGAGGAATGCTGAACGTGCAAAATTAGTTTTTCTTGAAACAAAGAGCCTCCAACATTTCTCATAACAATATCTTCGACTTGATCTAATTCATCTTGATGCAGAGAAACCTTATCAAGGAAGCCATCAGCTTTTAGTGATTCTAGAATTTTATCCACAATATCTTGTTTCAGAATTAACTCATCTCCATAGAGAAAAAAATGGCGATATTTATTAGAGCTAGAAAAATTTAAGCTATTAACCTTCAATTAACCAATACTCCTGGACAAGGTCTTCCAACAAAATAAATTCTAGCTGACCCTTTAGCTGTCTTTGAGCAGAGATTTCTGCCTGAGGATTTACCTCATTAGATGGCATTTGAGTTACTGCAGTAATTATTCCTGGCTGTTTTTTTACTGGTGAAGTAAATTGAAAGTGAAGCTCTCCTAGAATTTCAATCTCTTTTGCTCTGGCGGATAATCCCCCATATAGTGTTCTTTTTTTAAAGGTCAATTTGGTAATTAACAAAGAAGAGTTCTCTAATTCTTTATTAATTTTCAAGTACTGCTTGGACTTTTCTTTAAACTCATTCGAAATTTTTTCACTAAATTCAATAGAGCTGAATTCAACCATATTGCTATTAATAAATTCATGCTGACATCCTGAGCTTAAGAGGATGGTTAGCAAGATATTAAGATGTGTTAGATTCTTACTTAGCACCATCAAAGAAATCTTCAAAGCCAGATGGATCGTGCCTTCCAACTACTAAATTTTCTAGCATTCCGAATCCCTCTTCTGAGCCTAGCTTTGCTCTAACAATTTGATGGGTGTGAAAAAAAGTATAGTCGCCTGGATCAATTTCTGCTAAATCCCATACCTCATAGCCTGTTTCGCTCTCACCTTTCCAAATGCCATGTTTCCATTCATCGTGTTGATAGCCTATTCCCTTGCAAAAGAATATTGGACCGATCGTTTCGAGATCTAGATCAAATTTCTCTTTATTTTTAAGCATGCCAGAGATTTTCGCCCCAGTAGCCCAGCGTGATCCTTTTTGCCAATTTACAGAGTGGTGCAGTGAATGAATTGTCTCAACCTCAATTTCAGACGGTGCAGAAGACACATCATTATAAAGCGGCAATTTATGACCAGATATCTGTGTAGTATTGCCATCCCTATCTTCAAATGTACCAAATTGCGTGCAAAAATCTTTAAAATGGATTGGAGCCCAACACCAATAAACGCCAGGTTCCTGATTGAGCATTCCTGGAGCCCCTCCCTCCTGTTCACCAACCGGTCTTACTCCCCAGGATCTATCTCGAGTTCCATAAATTGCTTTTGGATTAATTGTTCCTACTTCGGTAGTAATCTCACCAGTCCATTTACCTAGTTGAGTAAATCGCACCGTATTCATAATTGTTCTAGTGCCTTCCATCATGAGCGAGCGAGGCTCTTGATGCGCAACTGAGTTAGCTGAAAATTTTAGATTACAATTTAATTTATTGTCAGGATCTTTCAAAGAAAAAGTTAGCTCACTCATTGGCTCATCAATTGTTAAGCTCATTGGACCAACCTTTATCGGCATTCTATTTTGATCTAGGCGCTGACTTGCATGAAAAGAATACTGTTTGCCTTCATAAGAGATGCTGAAGTGAGCATCAATAACATGTCTATTTGGATAAATCCCAATTCCTATTTCAAAAATGTAGCCACTTTCAGGATCAAGCCCATTAAAAAAATATCTGTCATAAAAATTTCTATCTGTTGTTCCAGGGACAGTAATGGGCTCTATTGCCTGATGGATTGGATAGTCATCAAAGGGAGTTATGTAGTTCATTTTAAATTACGAAGTTTATTAGTTTTTCTTTAATATAGATTACCTTTTTTATTGATGCATTGGCGAGACTTTTTTTAACATTTTCATTTTCCATTGCTATTTCTTGAATAGAGTCTTCTGAGGCATCAATAGAAATATCTTCCTTGCCTCTGACTTTGCCATTGACTTGAATGATTAGCTGGAAGTTTTCTAACTTTAAAAACTCATCATTCACAATAGGCCAACTAAGTTCAAAATCATTCCCATCTGAATTAGAAAATTGCCTCCAAAGATATAGAGCAATATGTGGAGTAATTGGAGAGAGCATTTTTAAGGTAAATTGAATAACCTCATCTAGACAAAATTGCTCACTTTCTGTGGCTGTATCTTGTTTAAATGTTTCTGGAACAGCATTAAGTAGTTCCATGACAGCTGCAATAGCTGTATTGAATGAGTTTCTTTGACTGAAATCGTTAGTAACTTTTTTTAATGTTTTGTGACTTTTCTGACGAAGAGCTAATTCTGCTTTATTAAATGATGTAGGTTTAGATTTTTTAAAGATTGATCTTCCATCAGTCAAATTCCATACCTTTCTTAAAAATCTATATGAACCTTCAATGGCCGTGTCAGACCACTCAAGCGACTGTTCTGGGGGAGAGGTAAACATCATGTAGAGCCTGACTGTATCTGCCCCATATTTCTCAATCATTATATTTGGATCAACACCATTGAGCTTGGACTTACTCATTTTTGACATACCATCTTTCATTACTTCTCTGCCATCAGATAGACATAGCTGACCATCTTTTTCTTCAACAAGATCTTTATTTATCCATTCAGGATTAGAATTCAAATCTAATGCATAAAAGGCATCTGACAAAACCATCCCCTGAGTAAGAAGTTTTTTAAAAGGCTCCGATGACTTAATAAGTTTTTGGTCTCTGAGCAATAAATTAAAGAACCTTGCATAGAGCAAATGTAAGATGGCATGTTCAATTCCACCAATGTAATGATCTACGGGAAGCCAATAATCAGCTTCAGCGTCAAGCATGTTGTCAGATGGCTGGGATGCAAACCTTGCTGCATACCACGAGCTCTCAAAAAAAGTATCGAATGTATCCGTTTCCCTTAAAGCAGGTTTGAAGCATTTAGGGCAAGATGTTTTCTGCCATTCTGTAAACCCACTTAAACTTAATCCCTTCGAGGTAATGTCATTTATTTCTGGTAGTTCTATCGGCAATTCCTCAAGAGGAACGGGAAGATTGCCGCAATCTTCGCAGTGAATCATGGGTATAGGACAGCCCCAATACCTTTGTCGTGAAATTCCCCAATCTCTCAACCGATAATTTGTTTTAACTTGCGCATCGCAAGAAACAGCTAAAGTCTTCGAAATTTTTTCAAAAGCAGCTTCGGATGTTAGATCGTTATATTCTGAGGAGTTTATCAAGATACCTTTTTCTTCAACTGACTCACTTTCTATGGTTGCACCCGATTCTGTCTGAACCACCTGAACTATTGGCAAGTTATATTTTTTTGCAAATTCATAATCTCTTTGATCATGACCTGGCACACACATTACTGCGCCGGTCCCATATTCCATTAAAACAAAGTTTGCAATCCAGATTGGAATCTCTGCCTTGGTTATTGGGTGAATGGCTCTGAGCCCAGTATCAATACCAATTTTTTCTTGTTTTGCAATTGCGGCCTCAGTTTTCTTTATACTTTTATTGCTCTCAACGAAAGCTTTAACTTTTGGATGACTGTCAATCAAGCTCAACGATAAAGGGTGATCAACTGCTATGGCGCAATATGTAGCACCAAAAATAGTATCCGGCCGAGTTGTGAAGACTTCCAGAGTCTCATCTATTTGAGCAATTGAAAAATTAAAACTTAAGCCTTTAGATTTTCCTATCCAATTTTTTTGCATTAATTTTACTTGAGTGGGCCAATCCTCAAGAGATTCGAGACCATCTAAAAGTTCATCGGCATATTCTGTAATTTTTAAGAAATACTGATTAATTTTCTTTCTCTCTATTTCCGCGCCAGAACGCCATCCTTTTCCATCAATAACTTGCTCGTTCGCTAAGACAGTCTGGTCAACTGGATCCCAATTAACTTCAGCTTCTTTTCTTTCCACCAGTCCAGCCTCTAGCAGCTGAATAAAAAACCATTGTTCCCAGCGAAAGTAATCTGGATCCGATGTATTCAGCTCCCTGTCCCAGTCGTAACTTAATCCCAAGGCATCAAGTTGCACCTTCATGCTTTCTATATTTTCATTTGTCCATTTTTTAGGAGAGACATTATTTTCAATTGCTGCATTCTCCGCAGGCAAGCCAAAAGCATCCCATCCCATCGGCTGCATAACATTGAAGCCCTGCAATCTTTTGAAGCGGGAGATGACATCTCCGATTGTGTAGTTTCTAACATGACCCATGTGCAATTTCCCTGAAGGATAGGGGAACATAGAAAGACAATAAAATTTTTCTTTGGTGCTAGAGGCAGAAGCCCGATAAGCTCCATTCTCTTTCCAGGATTTCTGAATAGTCGCCTCTATCAAGGAAGGATTGTAATCATGGCCACTCATGAGGATAGAAATACCCCTTCTAAATAATTTATATCATGTTTATTTTGGCAAAAAGTTTCATCCGCTAATAGCTTTTGATGAAGAGAATGATTCGTTTTAATGCCGTCTACAAAAAACTCATCTAAAGCACTGAGCATTCTTTTTATGCATGACTCTCTAGTATTTGCAGTCGTAATAATTTTTGCCAGCAACGAATCGTAATAAGGTGGAACTAGGTACCCTGAGTAAATATGGGAATCAAATCTTACACCAAAGCCCCCCGGAGGATGCATCTTGTTAATCAGACCCGGAGATGGCACGAAAGTCTCAGGATCTTCTGCATTAATTCTGCATTCAATGGCATGGCCTCTAAAGGTTATTTCATCTTGATTTAGATGTATATTCATACCCAAAGCAATTTTTAGCTGCGCTTTTACAAGGTCAAACCCAGTAATCATTTCAGATACAGGGTGCTCAACTTGGATTCGAGTATTCATTTCAATAAAGTAAAATTTATTCCTTTCATAAAGAAATTCAATCGTTCCAACACCAGAATAAGCTAGGCTTTTGCATAAATTAAGACAAGCATCCATGGTTTTCTCCAATGCCTCTAAGTTAATATCCTGTGCCGGCGCCTCCTCAATAATCTTTTGATGCCTTCTTTGCATACTGCAATCTCTTGTCCCGAGATGAATGGCATTACCTTTTCCATCTGCAACGATTTGAATTTCTACGTGACGGGGATTCTGAATAAATTTTTCAAGGTATAAAGTACCATTTCCAAAAGCATTTATAGCTTCTTGTTGAGTTAATTGGACTGCAGCATATAATTCTGATTCTTTTTGAACAACTCGCATGCCTCGTCCGCCCCCACCTGCAGATGCTTTAATTATTAATGGGTATCCAACTTCAGCAGCCACTTCTTTGATTGCAGATTCTTCAGTGGGCATTGCACCTCTATAGCCTGGAACAATGGGTATATTCGATTTCTCTGCTAAGTCTTTTGCAGTAATTTTATCGCCCATCTGCCTAATAACTGACGACGAGGGCCCTATAAATATAAAACCACTGGTCTCGCACTTTTCTGCAAAATCAGCATCTTCAGCGAGAAATCCATAGCCTGGATAAATTGCATCGGCTCCAGTTAATTCTGCGGCAGACAAGATTGCTGGAATATTGAGATAGCTTTCTATTGGGCTTGCAGGGCCTACACAGACTGTTTCATCTGCTAGCCTGAGATGCTTAAGTTCTTTATCGCCTGCTGAGTATATGGCAACAGTTTTGAGATCTAATTCCTTGCAGGCTCTTAGAGCACGCAAAGCGATCTCCCCTCGATTGGCTATTAGAACTTTTTGAGTCATTACCCGACGACTATTAGCTGCTGATCAAATTCCACTGGCTCGCCATCATTCACTTTGATTGCAGAGACTTTGCCACTGAACTCTGATTTAATCTCATTCATCATTTTCATGGCCTCTACAATGCATACCACATCACCAACATTGACGTGATCACCAACCTCTACAAAAGCAGCTTTATCAGGCGCTGGTTTTCTGTAAAAAGTACCTACTATAGGTGAAGTAATTGAATCTCCTGATTCCTCTGGCGCTATAGGGGAGGCATTAGTTTCAATTATTGAAGCAGACGATTGATTGGAGCTGCCAAGTATTTGTCCGCCTCTAGCAATCCTTACTGACTCTTCACCCTCTTTTACCTCAATCTCCATCAAATCAGATTCTTGCAACATTTCAATTAATTTTTTTATTTTTCTAATATCCATTTTTAATCCTTTTTGATCTCAATAATGTGATTAAGTGCTAGTTCATACCCATGAGTTCCTAGGCCACAAATGACCCCACTCGCAATGTCTGAAAAATATGACTTATGTCTAAATTCCTCGCGGGAGAAAATATTGGAGATATGCACTTCGTAAAAAGAAATACTAACTCCCAATAAGGCATCTCGTATCGCTATGCTTGTATGCGTCAAAGCTCCAGGATTTATAATAATGTATGAAATATCATTTATTGATTCTTGAATTTTTGAGACAATTTCATGCTCTGCATTGCTTTGAAATGATTCAAATTCGATATTATTTGCTTTGGCTTTAAGCCCTAATCTCTTATTAATTTCATCTAGAGTGGTTGAACCGTAGACATCAGGCTCTCTGCTTCCAAGAAGGTTTAAATTTGGACCATGGATTACTAATATTTTCATTTTTATGGATTTTATACAGTTTTTTGAAGAAGATAAACGATTTTTAAATCTTTTTTTGTTGTTTTGGGTAGCAGTATTTGCCTGCCGCACACCCCTGGTATTCAATCTTTATTATAGCATTTTGTAGATCTTTGGAGTTAGCAAGGGCCTTTAAAGCTAGAGTATTTTTTAACACCAATGATTCCCCAAAAAACTCATCAGTAGTAACAGACTCATCAAGCAAGATAAATTCATGCGCCACCACCAAATTATCAATCATTACCCTTATAGAATTTTTGTATAGGTAATGACCTGATGCGATCTGCCAGGATGCATTGATTGTGTTGTCTGTAATAAATACATCCAAAATAAAAGCTTCATCAGCTTTTAAGATATTATTTTGATTAAATTGGTTTTGAGCATTAACTGCACAGGCAAGAAATAGAAATGAGTATAATAAGTTTCGTAAAATTATCATGATCATAATAGTATAAAAGAGATGTCACGCCTTCACTCCAAATTTTTTTTTCAAAATGCATGCTTTTTTATCTAAAAAATGACTAAGTTATTTTTAAAACTATTTTTTCTTCTTCCTAGCTGGCTATTAAAAGTAGTAACGATGAGAAAAAAAATTTTAGTGAACGGTCAGATTTTAGATTATCAAACACAGATCTTATTAGCCCTTCAATCACTTCAGCCTGATAATTTTGATTTAACAGAATCTGCAGCAGACCTAAGAATCAAGCTTGATGGTCGAAAAGATTCATTGCCGAATATTAAACTCTCTGGATCACAGATTACCTTTTGCGATCATACAATTTATGCAGACAGCATTGAATTGACCATCAGAGAATATATTCCAGACGAACAAGAAAATAGTTCACCAATACTTTATTTTCATGGCGGTGGATACGTTATTGGAACGATTGAGACGCATCATCAGTGGCTCAGGCTTCTTGCGTCTTCAATGCAAAGCACTATTTTTTCACTTGAGTATAGGCTTGCGCCCGAAAACAAATTTCCTGCTTCATTAGAAGATGCAAACCTAGCGTTAGAGTGGATTGCATCAACCACTCATCATCCAGTTTCAGCAATTAGCTTGTGTGGGGATAGTGCCGGAGCACACTTAGCCGCTTCCTTGTCTACGTATCGATCTATGAAAGGCATAGAAGCACCTCATTCCCAATGCTTGATTTACCCAATGACAGATCCAAGCTGCTCTTATAAATCTCAAAATGATTTTGCTACCGGTTATTTTTTAACCCGAGAAGCAATGCAATGGTTTTGGGAGCAATTTAATGAATCTCAAGAAAATCTTTTGGATCCATGTTTTAATCTTTTGCAGGAACATGCTCACCCACTCCCAAAAACATTGCTTATTACAGCTGGATTTGATCCTTTATCAGATGAGGGAGAAGAATATGCAAGAAAAATCTTTGCATCAGGAAATGAAGTGGACCACATACATTATCCCCATCTTATTCATGGTTTTGTTAATATGACAGTTCTAAGAGCAGCAAAAGAGGCGTCCTTAGATTTTATTAAAACTTATAAATCTTACTTTTCCTAATGAAACCCCTGTTACAAATTTCTAATCTTTCCATAACGTTCAGGGTTAGAAAAACTGAATTTGAAGCTGTAAAAAACTTAAATCTTTCAATCGAAGAAAATCAGGTAGCCGGCTTGGTTGGTGAGTCTGGTTCAGGGAAGTCGGTTACTGCTATGTCCATTATGAGACTTCTGCCTGAACCCAAAGCGCAATTTTCTCCTGAATCTTCAATCATGTTTAATGGAGAGGATGTGCTCCAAGCTTCTACTAAAAAACTTAGAGAGTTAAGAGGCAATGAAATCGCAATGATTTTTCAAGAACCTATGACATCTCTGAATCCATATCATAGAGTGGGAGATCAGATTATTGAATCTATTCAATTGCATAAAGCTCAGCCTAAATCAGAGGCTATCTTAGAAGCAAAAAATTTAATGTCCCTTGTCGAAATTGCAGAGGTTGATAGAAGGTTCTCTGCTTATCCTCACGAACTATCCGGAGGTCAAAGGCAAAGAATTATGATTGCTATGGCTTTAGCAAATAAACCCAAACTCTTGATTGCCGATGAGCCTACCACGGCTCTTGATGTAACTATTCAAGCGCAAATATTAGATTTAATGACCAAGCTTAAAGATGAGATCGGAATGTCAGTTCTTTTTATAACCCATGATCTTGGTCTAATTGAAAGGTTCTCTGACACCATAACTGTTATGCAGGAAGGCGAGGTAGTAGAGCAGGGACCAACAAAAGAAGTCTTTGCAAATCCTCAGCATAAATATACTCAAAAATTAATTAATGCTGAGCCCTCGGCAAAAAAAGAAATGAGCACTCCTGAGTCACCTATTATTTCTGTGAAAGATCTTAATGTGTTCTACCCATTACCTAAAACTAAGCTCTTCAAAAAAGAATTTTTTCATGCTGTTAAAGATGTAAATTTCTCAATTCCTCAAAATTCAACCATTGGCTTGGTAGGAGAGTCTGGCTCAGGGAAATCAACTCTCGGAAAAGCTCTTGCAGGATTAATTAAGTACGAAGGTTCCGTTGAATATCAGGGGAATGATATTGGAGCTTTAAATCCTAAAGAGTCAAAGCTATTAAAAAAAGACATTCAAATAATTTTTCAGGATCCTTATGGCTCTTTGTCTCCGCGCATGACGATTGGCGAGATAGTGGGAGAGGGCTTGGATGTTCATTTTTCTCTAAATTCTCAAGAGAAAGAGGAGCGAATCGCTAATTGTTTAAATGCGGTAGAGATTAATCCCAATCACAGATTCAAATATCCACATGAATTTTCTGGCGGTCAACGTCAAAGAGTTGCGATTGCTAGATCACTGATTTTAAATCCAGCTTTTATGATATTGGACGAACCAACATCAGCTCTAGATCGATCCATTCAGATACAGGTAATTGAATTATTAAAGAGCTTGCAAGAAAAATTCCAGTTAACTTACTTATTTATTAGCCACGATTTAAAGGTGGTTCGCTCAATGTCTGATTATATATTTGTGATGCAAAATGGAATCATTGTAGAGTCCGGGCCTGCAAATGAAGTTTTTTCTAATCCCGAACAAGACTATACTGATAAATTATTAAATGCTGCCTTAAAGTATTCAACAGTCTAACAATGTCTAATAGAAAGTATTCAAAAAATTTAGTGGATGGTCCTCATCAAGCAGCATCGCGTTCCATGCTTCGGGGTGTTGGTTTTGAGACCGCAGATTTCTCCAAACCTCTTGTTGGCATAGCGTCCACTTGGTCAAAAGTAACTCCGTGCAATATGCACATAAACGAGCTTGCGGATCTTGTAGAAACTTCAATTGATGACTCAGGATGCAAAGGCGTTCTTTTTAATACGATTACAGTTTCAGACGGTATTTCGATGGGTACCCAGGGAATGAAATACTCTCTTG
>Ga0209709_10001584_pt1 | contig 20819 bp, 21 predicted proteins | sample ArcticOcean_MG_C_2_FD_187435 | JGI IMG/M metagenome (GOLD analysis project Ga0209709, IMG submission 187435) | Marine microbial communities from western Arctic Ocean - ArcticOcean_MG_CB4_136 (SPAdes) (version 2) | ecosystem: Environmental > Aquatic > Marine > Oceanic | place: Arctic Ocean...
CCCAGGAGAGCGGGCTGCGTGGCTGGAGCATCTTGACCAGCAGGAGATTGTCTCAGCGATGGCCACCCTCGGAAACTAGACATGTAATAACCAGGTAAACTCTTCGGAGTTCTTAAGGCCGGGTACAGACTATACTTCAATACAATGACCAACCCTCGCTCTAACAACAGACAGAGTCTTCATCAGGTGGTGGATGAGGTTATCATGCTTGCCGAAATTACTCGGTCTCTCAGGGACCGCGTACTTGATGCTCTCCGAGACCCCGAATGCGAGAATTGCTCAAATTCTGCGATGGGAATTTGCACGACACATCGCACGGGTAACGGGGTATTCAACATGCGGGTGAACGTGCATCCATTCGACGGATCCGCGCCTCCGGTTCCTCCTCCTTCGTCACCAGAGGATAGGCGCCTCGAAGCAGAGAGGTGGGCGACCCACTGTCTTCGGGGGGCGCATGCAACCAGCGCTTGATTTCCTGTAGAATTTTAAATCTCAAGGCCTTATCGACTCTTCGGAGTCGTAAAGGTAGATTTCCGTTTTATAATATTTAGTATAATATAAAATGGAGAATGATAAATTAAAATTGGCGGTTGTTATGTTTGTGATGATGTTTAAAGTGTCTGGCACTACAAAGATATTAAATTTTAATAGCCCCAAATCAGAAGGATTACGTTTGTCAAAGGTGTTAAATACTACATTAAGCACAAGTGAGAACCTCGTTTTAATTGCCGGTATATTCGAACTAGTTATGACTGGTATGGTAATATATGGGATATATCATGATAAATCTTATTTAAAACCTGGGGTATACGGTCTTATGGCTTTCACGGCTTTGGTAACCCTTGTGTTTTACGCGTCGCCATTTAAATATAAACCTTTCCTTTCTAATTTAAGTGTTCTAACTGGGTTATATTTAATTCTTAGAGTGTGCGAATTTAAATCCTGAAAGTAGATTTACTTAGGTTTCTTTACTGGTTTCTTTTCCTTGGGTTTCTTTACTGGTTTCTTTTCCTTGGGTTTCTTTACTGGTTTCTTTTCCTTAGGTTTAACCGGTTTCTTTTCCTTGGTAGGTTTCTTAGCTTTAGCTGGCTTTGATGTACCCTTAACTTCCGCCCACGCCTCCTTTAGAGATATTCCTTTTTCACTCCTAATTTTCATAACTCTACGAAGTACGTTCGGATCCCCTGGCATTTTTAAAATTAACATATTATTTTAATTTTGCCATTTTATACGACTAACATTAATTTAAAGACAATATCTATAATATATTATAATACGATACAGTACGATGGTAAAGTATATTAAAGTCACTGACCGAGAATATAGATATGCTAGGCGTTACACCAAGTCTATTGAAAAGACGCTAAAACATGTAGAATCTGAAAACAAAAAACTTGAGATGTATTATAATGTCATTCTTAACTATTACGAATGTTCTCAAAGAAAGCGAGAAGTTCTAGAGACTGAAAATGCCGAATTGTATACCAAGTACTACGATGAATTGTATAGGATTAAAAATGAAAGTCAGGAATTTAATGTCCTAAACGAGAAATATATTAAACTATGTAGCGAGTATGAACACCTTTGGTGTAAACACGATAACCTACAAAAATCAATCGAAGACCCTAAGGTGTACAGCGGCAGAATTTTGTAATGTAATGTAATGTAATGTAATGTAACGAAAAGAATTTAATAATTATATGGAGGTATAGCTCAGTTGGTCAGAGCATCGGTCTTATGAGCCGAAGGTCGCCGGTTCGAGCCCGGCTATCTCCATAAAATTATTTACAGAAAATTTACAGAAAAAAAATATACTTAAAAATTTAATTCAATAATATATTATATATTGTGTCAAATGGATTGTTCTATCTGCTGTGAGAAATTTAACAAGACATTTCATTCGAAAGTCGAATGCAAGGGGTGCAACGAAACTGATGTAGCATGTAGAACCTGCTGCCAGACGTATATCACAACTAATAGTAGCCAGGAGGCTTCGTGTATGTTTTGCAAAACCACATGGGACCGGGATTTCATGAACGAAAACTTAACTAAAAAATTTGTGGCGAATGAGTTAAAAGCTCATTCTGAGAATATATTAATGGAACAGCAGATATCCTTACTTCCGGCTACTCAACCAGCCGCAATCGTGCAAAAACGGTTGAATGAACTGAGGATACAAATAGAACTCGCAATTGCTCATCGTAAACTACTCAAGCAACAAGATCGTGAACAGAGGGAACTCATTCAGGCATTTCAACTTGAAATTGCGCGCCTACACGACGGAACATCAACTGACGATAGCAACAAGAGTGTAAATTTCACGGTCAAATGTCCTCTTGATAACTGCAATGGATTTTTAGATAGCAAGTACGTCTGCATGATGTGTGATACAAAGATTTGCAAAGACTGTATGGAAAAGAAAGGAGAAGATCATCAATGTGACGAAGATCTTAAAAATACAGTAAAGGCCATTAGAAAAGATTCTAAGCCTTGTCCGTCATGCGGGGAGAACATATCTAAAATTGACGGATGCGATCACATGTGGTGTGTAAGTTGCCACAAGCAATTTTCATGGAGAACGGGTGCCATCATTCAAGGATCTAATCACAACCCAGAATACTTCAGGTGGATGAGAGAGACTGGTCAGTCTATTCGCCCCTCTGAAACCGGTCGCCAGGTTGTCTGCGGAATCGAAATTACAGACAGGTCCGTATACGATATAATGACTAAGATTTTTCCAACTCACGACACACTACACACCATATTCAATTGTGTATATCGTTTGTATAGGCACATACAATGGAATGTAAGGCAGGTGGAGACTTATCGGGAGCCAATGTATCAGCGCGAATTAGAGCAACTGAGAGTCAGATATCTCCTTAACAAAATCGATAAACAGGATTGGAAAAAGACACTTCAAAAAATGAACAAACGAAACAGCAAAGATGTAGCCTATCATAACATCTGGAAACTAGCCGAAACAGTTTTAGGATCTATGATAGAAGAAATAATTTCTAACGATCAAAATAATAGCCCACCCATCGAATATGTAAAAATTGCCAAAACAGCACTGAAGTTTAAACAATACATTAACGAACAGTTCATTAAAACACTGAACACATTTGGGGCAACAAGTTGCCCGGGTATCAGCACAGGGTGGAGAGAAACTCCAAATTACAAGGCTTATCAAAAAGAACAGCTCAATCACGATGAGGCAGCCGCAAACGCAGGTCTGCAAAATGGCGAACCACATGTTTATCCCCGAAGAAATACAGATGAGTGGACGCTAATATATTTAAATAAGATAGAATCTATGTGGCTCCCAGGCCGGTGCGTCACCCTCACCGACTACGACCCCGCGGACCTCGCCACGACCCTCGAAATTGGGCAGCGCCTGCTCGGTGTGTGAGACTCATGCGACGCGCCGACCTAAATTATAACTTTCTGAAAACAAATGAAAAATTAAGAAAACTCGCTTCCATTTCATATTCACTCAGTCTTCCATGATATACATTATTCCATTCGTGGAAATTTAGCATGCGTACTAATTCTAGACCATGTTCTTCGCACCGTTTTACTAAATATTCTTTTTGTAGAAAATATTCAGGTAGAGCTCCCCGAAATTCAAAATATGTTGTTCTATTTGTATTTCCTGGAACTAGAATGTAATTATACATCATTTCATCTATCTTTTTAATTTTCAAAATGGGTGTATCTACGATCGCGTTCTTCTCAAGCATGGAATAAATTAAATCCCCGTCCGATGCTGTTCCAATAAAAAGTCCTCCCCTTTTTAATTTTTTTGATATCATGTCTAGTGTGATGTCAATGTCCTTTACGAAATAATGAAACGAGAACTGACACGATACTATATCATAAACCGTACCGCGGTCTTTTTCATTCAATTTATTTAAAACGTCGGGATCTGTTGCAGAAATGTTCCAAAAATAACACCTTGGGACTTTCATTTGTGTCTTCATTAGATTGTACCTTTGGATAGCCCCATCGAATTCGTTCTTTTCGTATATAGACTTTGCATCGTTATCTATCCCCGTTACATATCCAATATTGTTTTTTGTCCATTTAAAAATGTCCCCTCCTCTCCCAACGGCAACATCTAATAAACTTTTTCCATTTGTTGAATGTTTTGCATCCGTGATCAATTGAAGTTTTATCCAATTGTGAAACTTCCTAAGGCTATCGATTGACTCGCCCATTATACCTGTGTTCTTTATCTATCTTAAAATCTTAAATCTATTATTTTTTTGCAATTTAACATGTAATGTATTTAAAAAAATGAGACATTATAAGATATAAATGGATACTTCCGTTGATTATATGCCAACTCAGTACGAATTTAGGGCTATTATTGATAAAATCAAGAGTTCTTACCCAGACAATACCGATCGCAAGCGACCTAAAACTAAATTCTTTGACGAGTCTGATATTCTAGGCGATTCTTACGATAGGTTTGGGCGCAATATTTCAAAGCAAGAACGCAGACAGGAAAATGTTCCTTGGGTACGGGTAATTTACAAGCGGGGGAAGCTTTATATTCCTCTTGATAAGAAAAATGCCCTGAGGACATTGCGTTTGTTGTAAAAATTTAAAAAATAATAAATACATTAAATAATGGATGATGGTAACAACGAAGCGAACCTGGCCTTAACTGAGGTTAAGATGGCAGGAATTAAAAAAAAGGTAAATGCGGAGTCTTGGAATGATGAGTACGAGAATGTAATAACTGGTTGGGGTGAGAAGGCATCGGGTCTTAGGTTTATGCATGCAAATTCGTCGGGTTATTGGAGAGGGGTATCTAACAACCTTACACTCTACAGTATTATTGCTACAACTATTGCATCGGCGGCATCCCTTGTAGCGGGTAGCATAGATGACGTCGATTCCAAGGACGCGGTTTTATTTACCGCTGGAGGTATTGGTCTAGTAACCTCGTTTGTACAGAGTTTAAAGAAGTTTTACAATGCCGACGAGAAGGCTGCTGAACACGGATCTATCGCCAAGCAGTTTGGTACTTATTACAGGTACGTATCTCTTCAGATGGGTATGTCACGGGAAGATCGCAGACCATCTGATGAGTTGTTCGAGTGGGCCCTAAAGGATTATGAGAGACTTCAGCAGGAGGCTCTCCCCCTTCGCGGCGCGGATGTAAAATTGTATAAGAAGACGTTTAAGGATTCTTCGCAGGCTTCTCCCGATAACTGCAAGGCTGATTATGTTATTCCCATATACAATCGCCCGAGTAAGGTCGTATTTTATGACACTGATAGCGTTTAGTTTAGTTTAATGTAATGTAATTTAAATTGCAAAAAAAATATATTATTAAAAATTAAATACATATTAGAGTACATTGGTACATAGAGTAATGGACGAAATATGCTCTAATATGAATTCTATGGGTTTTGAAGAAAATCAAGTAGATAACAATACTTTAAAGTTGAAAGAAGATCTTAATACATTTATGAGGGAAATTGTAAGGGTGAATAATTATGACGCGGATGTATATGACCTGTGTGTTGATTGTGGACACGACCTTACGTGGGATCAGCAGTACATCATTCGCGAACGAGACATCCAATGGTTAAAAACAGAGGGGTTACTATATTACTTTAAAACTATGCACGTATATATTCCAATTAATGACATTAATATTTACAATAAAGCTCTTGGTTTGTATCATAGATTACTTGAATTGTTTTCTCTTACTGTAGAAGAAGAATAATTAAATTAATTGATTTAAGTACAATGTATATATTATATTAGAGTCATTTCGATGTCTATTAATTTAATTACTGGATGTATGTTTTCAGGTAAAACATCGGAACTTATTAATATTGCTAAGATAAATAAACTTATAAACAGGAAGGTTATGATTATTAATTACATCGACGACACAAGATATACAGATTCGTCTTTTATAACAACACATGATAATACGTCCCTGAGTTGCGAACAATCTAAAAAAGATATAACTCGTATGCTCGTAAATGAAAGTTTTTTAGCTTCGGAAGTGATATGCATTAATGAGGGGCAGTTTTTTGAAAATTTAGTAGATTTCTGTAAAATAGCAGTTTCCCTTGGGAAGGAAATTCATGTTTGTGGATTAGATGGGGATTATCTAAAAAGACCATTTGGAGAAATCTTAAATCTAATACCCCACTGTGAAACTGTTAAAAAACTTAATGCAATGTGTATGATATGTAAAAATGGAAAACTCGCGAGTTTTACAAAGAAAATAAGTTATACTACGCAATTAATTCATATTGCGTCGAGTGATGTTTATTTGCCGGTATGTAGAAGATGTTATGATAATTAACTTAAAAATAATATAATATAATATAATAAATGGCCACGCCCGAGATAAGGATTATCGAATTAGAAGAAAAGCTAAACACTATCATAGAACAGTTGAATAGTATCGACGAAGGAACATCTAAGATGTCGAAGCACATTGATTTTATAGAAGGAGTTTACAATACTGTAAGTGCGCCAATGTACTGGGTATGTGATAAGATAAATAATATGCGCATAGGATTTAAATCTCCTAACCCGAAAGAGACTTTCTCTCACCCCGTTATGAAAAATTCTAAATTAAATAGGTTCGATGCATTAACTCCTGAAACCAAATTTGATATTGATTCGCAGGACTAAATTGCTAAAAAAAATACGACTTAAAAATAATTTATATACTAAATTACACTAATCATTCAATATGAATATCAAACAATTTCTGGTTGCGAATTTAAATGAGAAACTACCCGCGGATGTATTGGGTATGATATGGGAAAATGTAAAAAATGAATCTGCAAATAAAATAGCGTCTGTTTACTTCTCTAAGGTGGCAAGAAACCGTGACATTTTTTTACGACTTTTAGATATGTCCGATTATTGTCTTATGGTTACCGGGGGATATGGAACAACTGAACCTCAACTGTATACTCTTGATGAATACTGGGCGTGGCCTGAAAATGAATTGGAACCTCAGTACCCAGGAGATAATTGGGTAATCGAGATCGAAGACGACACTAAAATTCTTATGGCAAAATATATACAATACATCGCTTCAAGGGACCAAATAACTTATAGGTATATTCAGGAACCCGGGGCTTGGATAACAGCCTTGCGCACCATCCGAGAAATATTTTTTGTGAGCAATCCACCATCATGGCAACCCGATTTTAGTTTCTGGGAAGACCTAAAATATATCTTGGACCGCGTGAAAGAAGAGAATGAGAGATTTAATGAAACTGGCGTGATGTGGTGGGATTACTAGACTAACTGAGCGATAGGCTTACAATAATACGATAAATTACATATAACCCTAGGGTTAATTAGAACTAATTTAACTGTAAATTAAAATATTTCATTTAATAATAAATGGCAAAAGAGGTTACGGAAAATCAAACATTTCTTATAGTACTTGCACTCGGGGTTGCGGGGATTTTCCTCGCCCAGCATTTATCAACTAATGAGGCTAGGGCAGCACAGGAATACGTAGATGCATTAGACAACGGGGAGAAGCTTCCCCGTGACAATCTATCAATGAAAGATGTCGTAAAAGATTTATTATCAAAGATAAAGTCTCTTGAACGTGAGAAAATAGTACAAAATGACAAGCTCTCCTCGTTGCATCAAAGTATTGCTATAGATAGGGAACAGACAAAGTTCCTGACATCTAAAATAAACGCATAGTTATATACAAAGTCATGTTAATCGTAAATATTATTAAAAATAAATATATTTATTAATAATAATTATGTCAAGTGGTAAAACACAGGAAGAAGTATTAGACTCATTAATATCTAATGCTACCACAAACACGGCGGTAGCTGTAATGGATATTAAAGATACGATGGTACAGAATTTAAAAAATGGAACAGGGTTGGGAAAAGTTCCTACTATCGAGGAACTTACCGCAGCTAGAAAACGCAGGAAAGAAAAATCATCTAAAAAAGGTTTTTCCAAAAAGGAAGAATCTCGTCGTGAGAATGCCACTATCGGAACTGCTGAACCCGGAGCTGATTGCGCGCAATCCTGGGACCTTCCCAGGGGCGACGATAATCCGATGTACGTATGTAAAAAAGGTGCAGCCCCTTTCTGCACAGGCTACATCGACAGCAAGCGTTGGGGGAAATGCACTGAGCAGAATTTCCAAACTCGCGGCACTATTAAACAGAAGAAGGGCCCTCATACCGATTTCCAGTGCCAAGCAAAGCGAATTCGCTCAAGTGAGGGTAGTCTTATCACAGAGACATCGGCTACCAATGGGATAGATTGTAGGAATAAATGTGAGAATAATTCTTCGTGTAAGGGGTTTCAGTTCGACCCTCCGTGGAATACTGCTGCCAATGCATGCCGGCTTTATAGTACCAAAAATAATAAAAGTGGCGGCTCGGATGCGACGAAGATGTTTTGCGAAAGACATCCCGGTGGCGGGGAATTACATTTACCAGAAGAATATATTCCCGCCTCCGGAGCCGCTATATTAAAATATGGACAAAGGATATTTCTTGAAAATGGAAAATTTTCAAACGCGAACCCATCCAACAGAACGCAATACCCTGAACATGAGGGGAAGAACACGCGTTTGGCGATTAGCGGGGCTCACTATACCGCCGCGGCGCATGACGGCGCCAACTCAGTATACCTACTTAGCGAAAGTGCCGCCAATAAAATAGCAGGAGAGGATGAAGGGTCTAACACGAGCTGGCGCATTTATCTGAGTGACGGGATGTTTGGGGTGAATTACAACTACACGGGGGACGTACATTTTGAACATACTGTAAAGATTATGGCTGTGGGGCTGAACGGCGAATTTCGAGGATGGCTCGACGTCGCCAACAACGCCTCGTATGGAACAACCGACAGGAACGGCGCCACACCTCCCTTAGGGGGGTGGCGTGTTGGTACGACAAACGTTATGGGGCGGGCGGGAGGGGCGGACAAGACTCTCGCTGAAACTACTACATCCTGGAAAATTCTCGCACCCGACGGGAGCTATGGCGGCGGCGATAAGCGCATTGACCTTGAAGGTGGGACTGGGTTTAAACTGGTGAGCGCGTACTCGTCAAATAACGATATAGGACTTCTCGCGGGATGGGGCGATGTCGCGGATGGGAAGCACCATGTTATTACCCAGAATATAAGACCTTCTTCGACGTGGGATGGCAGCTACTTCTGGTTTCCGCGCATACCCTCGTTGCCCTGGAAAAGTTCGAAGAGTGGCGATGTGTCATTTTACGCGCACGCGCATACAAATGGAGGAAGTTATTTCATGATTACCCCTGCCGCTCTTACGGCGGCTGGTATTACACCACCCACTGGCGGCGAGCGGGCGGAGGAACTTGCATACACGTCTCCCTCGGGAACCGTGACAAAGGGCACGATTACCCTCTGGAAGGCTACTACCAAATACTCTGCGGAATACGCTGCAGGTGACACGCCTCATATCGGTATGCACCAAGGCCGCTGGGGAGACGGCTATGGCTACACCTCGGCGCTGTTGGCGAGTCACGTAGTTTTTGAGACCGGGGGAAGCATTTCTAAAACTTACCTTACATCCGATAAGCCATTTATCGCGCACGCGCATACAAATGGAGGAAGTTATTTCATGATTACCCCTGCCGCTCTTGCAACGGCGGGCATTGTCATCACCGGCGACGTCCGGAATGACATCGAAGTTACATACACATCTCCTACGGGGACCAAAACACACGGCAAGATGAGTATCTGGAAGCTTCAGACCACTAGCTTGCCCGAATACGCGGGTCGCACACCGCATATCGGTAGACACCAAGGCCGCTGGAGAACGCCTGTCGGTTCCGTGGTTTTTGAGACCGGGGGATCCATTGTAAAAATCACCGCCGCCCAACTCGCCGCCTACAAAGAGGGCGCCGCCGCCATTACAGCCGCCGCCGGAACTGACACCGCTACGGCCATCGCAGCAGGTTACACGAAAGTTAAAGAGAAAACCGGTTATTGTAGGGAAGAGATCGGTCAGCCTATAGTGCACATGGTGGCCCACGCGACGCGGACTATGGCCGAATTTATAGAGGCATGTGAAGCTGATACTACTTGCACACACTTTCATACCTGTTGCGCCGCCAAATCTGGCGCTACAACCGTGTATTGGGGTAATCTCGTGACGTCTTGTGCTAACGTAAACAAGTGGAATCCCCCTAACCCTGAAAAGGGCCAGCCCAGAGGAAGCCTGGATACAGCATATACCATCTACAGGAAGCAGGGCGCCACAGTGGATCCCCTGACAGAGTATGATGGGCGCAGCGAGAGCCAAAAACTTGTCGCTAATATGGACGCACCACCTCCTGGCTACGCAATTCAATTAGGTATGTACCTTGGGGTCTGTATAACGGGCGACAACTGCAAGGATTACACCACGATAGATGCTGCAGCGACCGCGTGTAACCAAGCGACGACTAATTGCAGCGGTATCGCGAAAAAAACTACCGGCGTCTACGAGATTAGGGCATCACCGCCCGCACTACTAGAGACCGGTACTACAGAAATCTCGTATGTCAAGAATCCGCCAATAAGTGACGCGGGAGGGACTGCCATGGCATGGGCACAGAACCGCATTGATAATGCACTCGCCATTACATCCAGAACATGTGGAGGTACGCCTGTTAGACCGACATGTTCACTGACTGAGCACGGAGAGGCCGCATGCAATGCTCGCAAGAATATGTTTGATGATCTGCAAAATCCTATACTAAGAAACCTTGTAATTAATGACGATCAAAACCCTGGAGGGGCTCCTCCTCATTTACAGTTAAGAACCGAGAGTGGAATTCTCAACCCAAAGGGAATTGGATGGCTCAGGATTCCAACTTCAAATGTTAATAATTTGTTGGGTCCGTGGTCGGATCCGATACAGGCAAACGTTGACGAACAAGCCTACGAACCCAAACATAATGTTTCTCTTAGCTATATAACAATGTTAATAGCTAACAAATATACAGCGGCACAGTCTAAAGAAATTTTCGATATTTTGTCCCCGGAGGGGACCATTTATGCCCCAAAGTTATCAACTGGTCGCGGGTTTATCTTCACGAAAGAGGGTCATATTAGAATATGGCAAAAAGAGTCCGATTCCCCGAACGATACTATGTATAACCCACTTATTAATATGAGCACACCCGACGGTGAAAGTGATGCAAGTGGCAAGACGGACAACGTTAATGATAGGTTAATATTTGGCACTCCCCGAACAGATTTGCGTAATACAATGGCAGATTCTGAGGGCGCACAGGGCATCGGGTCGTACACCGCAGGTGCTCGCATTAACGGTCCTTTATTCGCGATGTCTTCAAGGATTGTTATGAATAAAGCCCTTACTTATATTTTATACACGCCCGACATCACGCCCAGTGAGACTTCTCAATATTACTTACTTTATAATCCTATACACGGAGAAGAGTTTAAACGTTTTTATCAGTCTATATTACAGGCTAAAAAAACTGAAGAGACTGGTACAAGGTATACATCTTCCTGGGGGAATGGTAATGCTTATCCGGTTGATAGGATAAGGGCATATGACAGATCAGGATGTCTGTCATCGATAGATGTCCCATCATATACTAGGATAATTGCGAGATATTGCAACGCATTTAAGATTCCCGGATTTGTTGCAACCCAAAGCGCGTCGGAAATGATTCATTATGCCGACCCGTTATGTCCAATTATGATGGGTACAGTGAGCTCAATTTTTCACTTTGCTTTAGGTCATAATATGGCACATGAAAGTTTACGGAGGTCATATTATAGGATAAGCAGAACAGATACTTATGAACAGGGGTATAGACAATTCATGATGGCGGTCGATGCCCTGACGGGTGGTCAGCATCCTTCCACATCTATGTCATGGGCGTGTGATAACCACAACATTTCGACGCCGAAGAAGGACATTCAAGATTACATGTCTGATATAGGAATGTTTGGCCAAAACAACACATCTTTTGTTCAAATTATGGGGCATGCTATAGTTAACTCGGAAACTGCGTGGGTCGACGATGATGCAAAGCAAGCAATATACCGACGCGTATCAGCCGCCGCCACCCGAGATGGTGCCCCCTCTGCTACCGTCGACGCGGCGATCGCCGCCGAAGCCGCTGATAAACTAAGTCTGTTGGGGAAGCCTGTTTGCCTAGTGGCTGCCAAAAGTTTTATTAGTTGTACAAATACAATTAATATTGCCGGGAACGTCGGTGATTCTAATCTAGGTCAGAAGAGTGTATGTGGTCCTCAGCCCGCGCGCGTGGTCGGCACCAACCCACCCCCAACCAAAGAAGAAATTTGCGAAGCAGACCCATCCTCGTGTGTTGATCCAGCTGAGTGTGAAACAGCAGAGGGCTCGGAAGAGGTCGCCTCTGGTGAGGCGAATGCAACCATTACATACACCGGGTGTTGTTATGGAGCTCTCACGGGGGAGCTATTAGGGGCTAAGACTGATGCAGGATGTGGTGGCGTGGATCAGGGTTCGTCTGCAGCAAATGAGCTAGAAGCAATACCGACTAATAAGTCCAGTGCTGCTACTATTACTGTTATGGTAGAAGGTCTCATGGAAAAAATAGCTAAAGCGGGTAAGGTAGGTACAACTGCAAAAACTGCATACCCAACTGACCTAGTTATAGGTGCAGCCGCAGAGGAAATATCATCTAAACTCAGCGCGGGAGTATCATTAGGGGAAACCATCGACGCCGACCTCAAAGTCATCACGGTCGTCATCTCAGAAGAAAACACTGCGGTGTTAGTTAAGGCGCAGGCAGATGCAGATAAATTAGCAATAGTTTCAACAGACTTAGAAAAACTTGGTTCCGATATGGCTATTTTAATTGCTAGTACATATATGTATGGTATTAAGAAAATGTATCTCATAGGCGGAGCAATTGGTCTTGTTGTACTAATATTATTAATAGTTTTGTTGAAAAAGTAGAACCTGTAATATATTAAAAAATAAAATATTAATTACATATTAAACAATATGACACAAACAGCTCCTGCATCATCTTTCCCGGACCCCAAAGCCTGTCCAAAAGCTGAAGAAGACACGTCTGAAGCTAGCCCAGAAGATTATGCTGCTTTGGCAGAAAAAATGGGAATGAGTCAGAAGTGCGTACAAGTGGCCAAGAACGAACGGAAAGATATGCAGACATCTACGTCCGCGGTTGTAGTGAGTATTATCGGTGGGGGCGCCGCAACTGCTAACACAAACGAATCTTCGCACGACCTTGGAATGACATCCGAAGGCTGCGGGAAAATGTCATTGACAGCCGAGACAATTAACAAAATTAAAAAAACCATGACATGTAGCATGAATAGTACAATAAGTGAACAGTCGGCCGAGGTAAACGATAGCAGTTCCTTACAGATTTTAACAGTTGCACCAAACGACACGAAAGTTGCAAACATTAATGCGACTATTCAGCGCATGCACGAAAAGACCGCGGATGCCGTCATAGCCGCCGCGATGATTCCCATGCCGGTAATCGACCCTAGTTATGATGCGAGATCCGCGGAGGTCATCATGATGTTGTACCAATCTAAGTTTGATATGATGACGCAAAACATTAAGAGGTTGGAGGAGTCGGTTTCGTTGTATATAGATACTAACCGCACTAGCGCAGACGCGTTAGGCATCAATGCGAATCAGAGGATAGATTCTACACTTGACGTGAAGAGTACTCAAAACGCTAGTGAGGACGTAAAAAAAATGATGCTTGAGGACATGAAGAGCATTGCAAGTGCTACGGCAATTGACAAGGTTTCTACTACGGTGGGGGCAGGCTCTCTTCCGCCAAATGAGAAGCAGATGATAATTAAGAATGTAAACGATGAAATAGACAAACAAAAAATTGATATAGATGAAACTATAACAAAGAATAGTATGTCCGCTAATACTAACAAGGAAATTATTTTAAGGGTAGAGGGAACTATTCGAGGTGGCGAAATCGCACAGGCTATTAAATCTCAGGTATCACTTGTAATTGAACAGGTGACAAAAAAATCACTGGAGATTGGAAATACAGTTGCTACTGATATGATTTCCACAACCGAGACGACGAAGCACACGGATAATATGAATGAGGGCACGGCTGCGATCATCGCTGCCAACGAGGCGGGCCGTGCGGCCATGGCCGAACAAATGTTTCAGAAAAACGAAGACTCAATAAGGGCAACTGGAGACGCTGTTGCGGAGACGGCGAGGGGTATTGGTGATGGAGTCGGCTCAGCTGCCGAAGGAATAGGTAAGGGAGTCGGTGGTGCGCTTGGAGGCATGATGATGCTCGCTATGTTTCCATTAATCATTGTCGGGGTGCTTGTAATCGGAGGGTTATTTGTGTTACCCAAACTTGCACCAAAGCTCGCTGCCATGTCCGGAATGAGTCCGACTATGATAAAATATGCGGGCATGGCATTATTTGCTCTCATCGTGGGTCTTATTATTATTTTTAAGATTGTACCCATTTTCACTAAAAAAGACTCTAGAATTAGTTATAATAAGGTAAATCAGCGCGCACCAGTTCAGGCGATTCATAGCAGAACTAATAAGCAATCCCTTACACCATATGGTAAGAGTTTGTACTATAAGGGAGATAGAACTGCCCGCAAGATTCCTTCATATACTAAGATAAATAATTCTATGAACTATAAGGTTCCTATCGCTAGAAAGTTTGTAAACAAATATAATCCAATTAACGATGTAACAAATGTATTAGGTAATCACTTCCCAACCATGCATATCCAGAATAAGGTTGAAGAAAAGCCCGTCATGTATACGCGCACAAGTCGCGTATAAAATACACATAAAAAATATTAAAATACTATAATGGATAATAGGGCTGTATTTATTGCATTTATTGCATTTTTTATAATTATACTTCTTGTATATACAATAACCCATGTTTCTCTTAAGATGGATAATTTAGAACCCGAAGAAAAATGTTGCAGTTGTAGTGTTCAACTTTAATTCAAAGTCAATTTAACTAAATAATTAAATATATTTATAGAAATAATATATATAATTGTATAGATGAAAGTTATTACTAGGAGTGGTCTACATGAGACAGTCAAATTCGACCTTATTACTAATAAAATATCCGAATTATCATCTGAAAGTCCTGTGTGGGGTAAGAAATTAAGTATAGACCCAGTATTTATTGCGCAAAAAATCTGCAGTCTTATCTATGACGGAATTACTACTACCGAACTTGACGACTTTTCCGCTAGTTTTTCGGCAACTCTATTCAAGTATGAACCAGATTATCTAACACTTGCGAGTAGAATCGCCACAAATAATCATCATAAGAATAACAATATCACATTTGTTGAGTTGGTGGGTAAGTTGTTTGATAACGGAATTGTTAATAAGGAATTTACTGATTATGTCAATGAAAACAAAGAATTTGTCACCGAGTGTGTACAAGATTCTAGAGATTACGATATTTCATATTTTGGGTTTAAGTCTCTAGAGAAATCGTACCTCCTAAAGACTAAAGATGGTTACCAGGAAAAGCCTCAGTATCTTTTTATGAGGGTCGCAATCGCCGTTCACATGGGAAACAATGAAATGATTAAGACAGTATATGATTCTTTGAGTAATAAGTATTATACTCATGCTACACCAACTCTATTTAATGCCGGGACAAATTATCAGCAGCTAAGTTCGTGTTTCCTCTTGGGCACCGAGGATTCTGTAGAGGGTCTTTATAAAACTGCTGCAGATATGGCTAAGATTTCTAAGTGGGCCGGAGGAATCGGAGTTCATCTTAGCAATGTAAGGGCTAAGGATTCTTATATCAACAAGACCGGGGGAAAGAGCAACGGGATTATGCCTCTTCTAAAGGTTTATAACGACATTTCCCGCCATATTAACCAGAGTGGGAAAAGAAATGGATCAATTGCTATCTATATGGAGCCATGGCATGCAGACATCTACGATCTTCTCGACGCAAAGAAGAACAATGGGGCGGAAGAAATGCGCGCTCGAGACCTGTTTTATGCATTGTGGATCCCGGACCTATTTATGAAGAGGGTAGAATCTGATGGAATGTGGTCACTTATGTGTCCCAATGAGTGCATAGGACTTGATAACGTCCACAGTGAAGAGTTTGAAAAACTTTACACCGAATACGAAGAAAAGCAAATGTATAGAAAGCAAATCAAGGCCAAAGAACTATGGGAGAGAATTATTAACACCCAAATCGAGACAGGGCTTCCATATATTCTATACAAAGATGCGGTCAACAGAAAGTCTAACCAAAAACACTATGGGACTATTAAAAGTAGTAATTTGTGTACAGAAATTGTTGAATATTCAGATTCTAATGAGACCGCAGTGTGTAATCTAGCAAGTATCTGCCTTCCAAAATATATCTCGCCAGATATGAGTTTTAATTATACACTACTCGCCGCTAAAACTCGGGAAATTGTAAATAATCTAAATAACATCATTGACATTAACTCTTATCCAACACCAGAATCTAAGCTATCTAACATGCGTCATCGACCAATTGGGATTGGTATACAAGGACTTGCAGACCTTTTTATGATTCTCAAAATTCCATATGACTCCAATGATGCACGGATCCTTAATAGGAGAATATTCGAATGTATTTATTATGCATCATTGTCAGAATCTATGGAAATTTCTAAAAAACGCGGACCATATGAAACGTTTGACGGATCCCCTGCTAGTCAAGGTATCCTACAATTTGATATGTGGGAAAACCAGGAGTCTTATGATACTTCATGGAAACTTTATTCACAGGAACAATGGGATAGCCTGAAAAATGACATTAAAACTCATGGAATCCGAAACAGTCTTTTGGTAGCTCCTATGCCCACTGCGTCAACCGCGCAGATTATGGGTAATAACGAATCCTTCGAACCATATACATCTAATTTGTATACCAGGGCGGTCCTATCTGGGAATTATGTTATTGTCAATAATCATCTCATACACGAATTGAAGGCTAGACATCTTTTCAACAATGAACTTATTGAAAAGATAATGCTAAATAAGGGATCCGTCCAAAAGTTGGGTCTACCTAAAGACATTGAACAGGTTTATAAGACTTCCTGGGAACTTTCGCAAAAATCTATTATTCAGTTAGCCATAGATCGGGGGGCATTCATTTGTCAGAGTCAGAGCCTTAATCTATTTGTGAATCCTCCTACACCTAAGGTAATTCATTCTATTCATTTCTATGGATGGAAAAATGGTCTCAAAACGGGTTCTTATTACATTAGAAGTAAGTCCATCTTAGATAATCAAAACTTTTCAACAGATGTTAAAAAGGAGTCTTCTGCTTATAGCGAGTGTCTAACGTGTAGTGCGTAAATGCCGGGCATAAAACAGGGCCACTCCTACAAACATTACAAACAATAAAACCCTATTGAGAGAAGTCTTCCATGTTACTGAGCTTTTGGTAGATTTATTATGAGATTTACCCTTAACGAAGCCATCTAAAAATACATCTATAGATATAGATCTCTTATTTAGTTTAGTATTTACACTGTCGTGAAAAGTCCACGTCCATTTAAGTAAGGATGAATTATTTTTCAATATTTCGGCCCATTCTACATCACTTATATTATTAACGTATATCTGTGCATCATTAGAGCACTTATCACACGGTAATATTTTTACAAAATTTAATATAAAATTTTTATAAGCGTCTTTATCTTTTTCATTTGGTACAGTTGGATATCCATACCCAGTAAAATGCAGTGTATCCCAAAATGTAGAACCCCATACATCTGGGTTTAAACTGTTTTTTTCTGAAAGTTCCATCTATTAATTATATATTACATTATAAATTTAATTGTTATTTAAAAGCGTGTTTTATATATAATAATGTAATATCGTATGGAACTTAGTCATAAATGGAGTCTGTATTTACATTATAAAGACCTGGGAAAATTATATAATGACAACATTGAAAAATTAATGGACATTTCAGATATTCAGACATTTTGGGGAACATTTAATAATATACCTAAGGTTTATGATATATTTTCTGATGGTGTACATATTAAAAAAATAAAAAGAACAAATGCGGTCCCATGCGCCTATTCATTCTTTAGAGAAGATATCTTTCCTTGTTGGGAAGATGACAAAAACAAACACGGGTTTGAATATTCTATTAAAAACGGGTCTGACTTAAAAAAAATACATTCAGAATGGGTTAATTCTGTTTTATGTATAATTGGCAATGAAACTGAAATTATATCCCACATAAACGGTATACGGATAGTGGACTGTACAAAGTACACAAGTGTTTTATATAGGATGGAAATCTGGGTAGACGATGAACGTTACAAGACTGATATAGAGGAATTGATAAAGGGGAGTAAATTTAATCTAGGAGAATATAAACTACTATACAGATCTCATAAAAATATTAAAGAAACGATATAAACATATATATTATTAGTTATTAAGTATGGAGGAACAACTCGGTGCACGCGAGCTATTGGAAAAACTAAATATTATTGTATCCCGGTTTGATTCACTAGAGGAGAAACTGGACTCCCTAGAAGAGAAAGTCGATGGTATCGAAATTAATATGTCACCTCTTCTAGACCTTTTGAATAATCTAATTAAGACTAATATAGCTGAGGACACACTTGGACCACCGGAACCGAAGGAAGTAAAGCCCGAACTTGCTTATCGAGTTGAAGGTGATAATGTTTACATTTACGGTACAAAGACTTATGACAACAGAGAGATTATTAAGTCTTCATTTAAAAATGCAAGCTGGTCAAAGGAGAACTCGGCCTGGACTTTTAAGGTTTTTGATAATTATACTAGTACATTCGATACATTTTTCCCTAACATTGTTAAGGGTCAATAGTAAAAACATTAATGTGACGTTTCCCCGTACCAACTTCCATTCCATTTACTCTACGAATTCTATTGTCTTTAAAACAGTAATGTAGAACACACTTATGCTTAATATTTAACCTCTTAGATATTGTCTTCGCGGATAATTTTACCCCGGCGGCATTATTTAGGTACGCGTATACAGGATTCATTAAATATAATAAGTTATACAATTTATCTTTAAATTATTATATTTACTTTAAATAAATAAATAACATGTTCAACGGTGTAAATGAATTCGGTGATATGAAAACCATCATGGCCGCGGCAAAAGTGGCCGCGGCAAAAGCGGCAAAAGTGGCCGCGGCAAAAGCGGATAAGCATGCTCCAATGCTCGCCGCGAACCTTAAGAAGGCTAAGGAGGAAGCGAAAAAGGTGGCGAAAAAGACTAAGGATTCGGTGTCAAAAGCGGCGTCAGATGTATATCGAAACATGTCCTCGGACGACATCACAAATTATCTAGCCATGGGAGGCGCAGACTTGTTCGGTTTTGGCGATGTAAATGAATACGGTAAGAAACTAAAGATGACTAAGAAGGCTATAGCGGCCCGCCGGGCTTACCGTAGAAAGAAGTCGTCTAAGCGTTCCCGTAGGTCCTCGCCTAAGCGCCGGAAGATTTCGCAAAAGACTGCCCATGCTCGAGCTAAGAGAGCCATGAAATTACATCACTCCAAGGGAATTTCACTTAAGCAGGCTTGGAGAATTGTTTTAAAGAAAAATAAATTCGGCGACTCTGTGTGTGGACGGGGTTATGAAGTAAACAGGAATTGGAATCGTACTAAGGGGCAGAGAGAATGTTTAAAAGAATGCGATTTTTACGAAATTAGAGATAATAAAACTAATAAATGCAAAAAGATGAAAATGGTTAATAAGACTTACGGCTATGTTCCTCCTCGGTATGTTCCTCCTCGACCGCCGCCGAGCGTTCCACGTGGTTACGAAATTAATCCAGAAACTGGTCGCCAGAGAAAAATATGCCCACCGGGTCATTACAGGGATCCCGACACTGGTAGGTGTAAGAGAATTCAGTCATCTGTAAGACCTTTAATTTCTCGGAAAAATTACGAAGACCTTGATGAGTTAGACTCTGTTAACTTCAGGTGGAGCAAAAAGACGCGCGGCAACTTACCTCTTAGTATGCAATATGGGCACGGTAAATCATGCTTCGGTGCAGTTCCCTGTGATTGCGGAATGTGATGTAATGTAATATAATTCTAATTAATTCAAAAAAAAAATAAAATTATATAATAAAATAAATAATGGATTACATTTTAGATGGAATTGAAGCCGTACCGGGGTCGCTCGGTATGGGTTTCGGTAAGAGAAAGTTAAAGATGACTAAGAAGGCTATCGCGGCTCGCCGTGCTTACCGTCTTCGCAATGGTCGTTCGCCCCGTCGTTCGCCCCGTCGTTCGCCCCGTCGTTCGCCCCGTCGTAGACGTAAGTCGCCGATCCGTAGACGTAAGTCGCCGATCCGTAGACGTAAGTCGCCGATCCGTAGACGTAAGTCGCCGATGACGGATAGAACTTACGGTAACATTCCCTTGAGTATGCAGGGTGATGATGATTTATCTGTTTTCGGTTTCGTTAATCAAGACGCCCCCCTTGATAGGCTTGCGCCCGCCCGTCGTAGGCTCGCTCGCGCAGGTGGTAGAGCCCGTGGCTACGCCTCCGGAGCATTAGACAGAGCCCGTGGCTACATCAACCGTCGTTTGTCGCCGGACCGGAGTCGTCGTTCGAGTTATGGTAAGAAACTAAAGATGACTAAGAAGGCTATCGCGGCTCGCCGTGCCTACCGCCGTCGCAATGGCCGTTCGCCGCGCCGTTCGCCCCGTCGTTCGCCCCGTCGTTCGCGCCGTTCGCCCCGTCGTTCGCCCCGTCGTTCGCCCCGTCGTTC
>Ga0209709_10001585_pt1 | contig 20812 bp, 21 predicted proteins | sample ArcticOcean_MG_C_2_FD_187435 | JGI IMG/M metagenome (GOLD analysis project Ga0209709, IMG submission 187435) | Marine microbial communities from western Arctic Ocean - ArcticOcean_MG_CB4_136 (SPAdes) (version 2) | ecosystem: Environmental > Aquatic > Marine > Oceanic | place: Arctic Ocean...
ATATATTTAAAATTAAAAAAAAAAAAAAATATTTAGTAGTTTTAATCATTGGCAATACTAGACAACTGTAAATTAGCTTGATCGTAGAAATCTTTGTTCAAATTTTTAAGAGATAAAATTTCCATAAAAAACTCTTTAGCTTTTAAATACTCTTTTTTATGAACAAAATGATTACCTAATAAAAGTAGTGCGTGAGGTTTCCAAAGGGTATTTTTTGTAATAATTGGTTTTAACATTTCCAATAACTCCAACTCACTTAACTCGTTAGACTGGAATAAAGCTTTTTTAAAAATAATTAAATTTTTTACTTCAGACTCAAAATTATTATTTTTCAATAAATGTTCAAATAAATTATCTATTTCCTTATTATCTGTTTCTATACCTTCATTTAGAATAAGAAATAATGCTATTGAAGAATAAGTGCTGTCATTTAAATAAATAATTTCTTTTAATATTTTTTTTCCTTCATCAGTTTCACCGTTAGATAGAAGAATTTTAGCATGAATATAATTATCTGCTATTTTAATTTTTTCACTTTCTTTATAATTTGAATAATAAATAAAAGAAGAAATTATTATAATAATGAAAGTTAAAGCTAAAAAAATTAGATTTTTATTTTTTCTATAAAATTTTATTGATCTTTCTAGTATTGGTAAAGAAGCTTGAGGTTTAGTGGCATTTTCATTCATTTTAATATTTTTTATAATTTATAGACATTTTTGGAAAATGGAAATCTTCTTCTTTTTACATCTGCACAATAATTTTTAACAGCATTTTCTACATATAACCTGGAATTAGAATATTTTTTAACAAATTTAGGTAAAAAATTACTTAGACCAATCATGTCATCAGTAACAAGAACTTGTCCGTCGCAGTATTTTGATGCCCCGATGCCAATGGTAGGTATAGATATAGAGTTAGTAATTTTTTTCGCTAAGCTTTCCACAACGCACTCAATGACAATTGCAAAAGCACCCGCCTTATTAAGTGCGATGGCATCACCAATAATATTTTTTTTTTCACTTAATTTTTTTCCTTTAACTTTATAAGTATCAGTATACTGAGGTAGCAATCCTATATGTCCCATAACTGGAATTCCCTTTTTTACAAGATGTTTAACAATATCTATTATTTTTATCCCACCTTCTAATTTGACGGCATCACAATTAGTAGTTTTTATAACTTTTTTCGCATTTTTATATGCCTCAGTTTTGTTTAAATAAGTTTTGTATGGCATGTCAAATACAACTAAACTTTTTTTTGTAAATTTCTTCACTGCTTTTCCATGTAAAATCATAGTATCTAAATTTATTTCTCGTGTTGTTTTCATTCCATATAGAGCCATGCTGACAGAATCTCCAACTAAAATCATGTCACAATGCCTGTCAAGAATTTCTGCAATTGGCTTAGAGTAAGCCGTTAAGCAAGTAATAGGTTTTTTCCCCTTTTTTTTTAAGATTTTTTTAATTTTATTATTTAGCATTTTCTGGAATTAGTTTATTAAACTTTTTATTTAATTCATCTTTTTTATTACAAAAAGATTTGCAAACTAAATTAAATTTTTTAATTAATTTTTCTGTTTCAAAATAATCTGATTGTTCAATTTTAATAAGAATAAGCATATAAACGGCATCTTCATTTTTTGGATTTAATAAAAGTACACTATTTAAATTTGTTTCTTGACTCTCTAAATCATTTTTCTCTTTAAAAATTTTTGCTAAATAAAGATAAGAGATTTCACTTTTAGGGTTGAAAACTATATCTTTCTCAAAAAAAACTTTTGATTCATTGAATTTTTTTTTTGAAAAGAGCAATTCTCCCTGTTCAAAAAAACTTGTTTTTTCAGCTAATGCAGAAAAGATAATACTTAAATATAGTATCATGACTTTTGTAAGCAAAGAATATTTTTTCATAATTTAGTTATAAATTTTATTTTCTCTTTAGTTATGTATCATAATTTAGAATAGTTAAAAGGGATTTGAAATTCCTTTGCAATAAATATAAATTTCTTTAGATTCCTTTTTGCTGGATAATGGTTTAAATGTAACAACTTTTTTAAATGATTTTTTTGCTTTTTCATTAATCTCTTTATAAATTGAACCCATAAACACTTTTGAAACAAACACACCATCATTATCAAGAATTTCCAAAGATAGTTTCATTGCATTTATGCATAATTCCCCCGTTCTAAATGAATCTAAGCTTTTATTACCCGATGTATTTGCTGCCATATCAGAAGCTATTACGTTAACCTTTTTATTAAAATATTTGATAATCTTTTGATAAATTTCTGGTTCATTAAAATCTCCTTTTATGAAACTTACATTATTAATTTTATCCATCTCTATAAGATCAACACCAAGTAATTTCCCATTAATAATTTTCCTAGATGCGACTTGTGACCACCCCCCTGGACTAGATCCTAGATCTAAAAAAAATATTCCTTTTGTTAAAAAATTAAATTTTTCGTTTATTTCAAGCAATTTGTAAGCAGATCTTGCTCTGTATCCTTCTCTCTTTGATTTTTGAATATATTGATCTTTATTTTTCTTAGCTATCCAGTTATTTAACTTTTTACTTTTCAATTAGTTATGTTTTTAAGGTTAAAAAATAAAATATTTTACAAAACATCTTCAGTTTCATCTTCATCATCAACTAAATACGAAAATTTCTTTTTTAGGTGTCTGTGATGAAAAAAACTTATTGGTATTAGCAGAATATAAATTACACCAGTCAAAAATAATGTTTGAAATGTATAAAATATAATTAAGCTTAAATATATTCCAAAACCAAGAAGTAAGAATATTGTTAAATGCCTTGGTATTAAAATTCTTTTCATTGAATATGTCGGAATCTTGCTCACCATTAATATTGATACTAATAAAATGTTTATTGAGCTTATTGTTGCTGGGTTTGCTACTTCAGTAATTTTGCTGAGGCTTAAAATAAGTGGCAATAAAATCAACCCTGCAGCTGCTGGTGAAGGTATTCCTTCAAAAAAATTTATCTTCCATGTCTCTATTTCATTTATTGTTGTTAAGTTAAACCTTGCTAAACGAAGTGCACAACATACTGAGTATATCAATACTAACATCCATCCTAGTTTCCCAATCTCATTTATGATCCAAAAATACATAATAAACCCTGGTGCTACTCCAAAACTAATTACATCTGTTAATGAATCTAATTCTTTTCCAACTTTCGATGTTCCTTTTATTAATCGAGCCACTCTTCCATCTAAAGTATCTAAAATAGCAGCAAAAGTTATTGCGATTACTGACATTGCGTAATTAGAATCTATTGCAAATTTTATTGAGCTTAATCCTAAGCATACTCCAAATATAGTTAATGTATTAGGCAACAAGGATCTAGGAGTTCGTTTAGAAACTATTTTAAATTCCTTTTTGTTTTCTTCCATAAGCTAAATTTTTTTTGCTATTAGAGTTTCACCCGCAATAGTAGTTTGATTTTTTTTTACTAATATATTGTAATTATTAAAATACAAATCAACTCTACTTCCAAATCTTATTATTCCAAATGTATCTCCTTGTTTTGCTTCTTGAGTTTCATTTACTTCACAAACTATTCTTCTAGCTATCAATCCAGCTATTTGAACAATTACAAGTTCATCTCCATGAACATTCTTATATTTAATATAATTTCTTTCATTTTCTTCACTGGCTTTATCTAAGGATGCATTTATATATTTTCCTGGTTTGTAGAATATTTGTTCAACTGAACCTGATGATGGGAATCTATTTACATGGCAATTAAATACATTCATGAAAATACTCACTCTTGTATAATTTTTATTTTCTAAACCAAGCTCCTTAGGTCCACTAACTTCAACAATTTGCGAAATAACACCATCCGCTGGACTTACTAAATAATTTTCATCGTTAATTGGATGTCTTTTGGGATTTCTAAAAAAGAAAAATATCCATATTGTTATTATTAAACTTATAAGCCATATAAAAGATGATATTAACAAAAGAATAAAAGTTATTGCAGAAGCAATAGCAACAAATCGGTAACCTTCTTTATGGAGTTTTGGAAATAAAATATCTATCATGTTTATATTATTTGTAATTTTAGTTAATATGTATATTAAGTAATTAAATTCAATTGTTATAATTTAAATATAATGCCAAAAATTAGTGTAAAAAACCCTATTGTAGAGCTAGATGGAGATGAAATGACCAGAATTATATGGAATTTCATCAAAGAAAAATTAATTCTACCTTATCTTGAGATTGACATTAAATATTTTGATCTGGGAATTGAAAAACGAGATAGCACAAATGACCAAATAACAATCGATTCTGCAAAAGCAATTAGAGAAGTTGGCGTAGGAATTAAGTGTGCAACAATTACACCTGACGAAAATAGAGTAAAGGAATTTAAACTAAAAAAAATGTGGAAATCCCCAAACGGAACCATAAGAAATATCTTAGGTGGGACTGTTTTTCGTGAACCAATTTTATGTAAGAATATCCCAAAGTTGGTTCCAAGTTGGACCAACCCAATAGTTATAGGAAGGCATGCCTTTGGTGACCAATATAGAGCAACAGATTTTAAAGTTCCAGGTAAAGGCAAATTAGAAATGAAATGGACTTCTGAAGATGGTAAAGAAAAAAAAGAATTTGAAGTATTTAATTTTCCTGGACCAGGTGTCGCTTTATCTATGTATAATTTAGATCAATCAATAAAAGATTTTGCCAGAGCTTGTATGAATTATGGTCTTAATAGAAAATGGCCAGTTTATCTTTCTACTAAAAATACAATTTTAAAAAATTATGATGGAAGATTTAAAGATTTATTTCAAGAAATTTTCGAAGAAGAATTTGCGGAAAAATTTAAAAAAAGAGAAATTACATATGAACATAGATTAATAGATGACATGGTTGCTTGCGCAATGAAATGGAATGGGAATTATATATGGGCTTGTAAAAACTATGATGGGGATGTCCAGTCTGATACTGTAGCACAAGGATTTGGTTCACTAGGACTTATGACAAGTGTTCTATTATCTCCTGATGGGAAAACTATTGAATCTGAAGCGGCACACGGAACAGTGACAAGACATTATAGATTACATAAACAAGGGAAAGAAACTTCAACAAATCCAATAGCTTCAATTTTTGCTTGGGCTAGAGGTTTGTATCATCGAGGAAAGTTAGATGGTAATGAAAATTTAAAAGGATTTGTAAAGACTTTAGAAAAAGTTTGCATTCAAACAGTAGAAAGTGGATCTATGACAAAAGATTTATCTATACTTATTAGCAAAAATCAAAAATATCTAACAACTAATCAATTTTTAGAAAAAATAGACATTAATCTAAAAAAAAATCTTAATTAATTTTTTTACTTAAAGCTTGAAAAGCTTCATTTATTTTATTACTTTCGTTACCACCAGCTTGCGCAAAATCTTTTCTTCCACCTCCACCTTTACCACCAAGAACATGAGAGGCAATTTTTACAAGTTCTACTGCATCATATTTTTTAGTTAATTCATTTGTTACCCCAACAGCAACACCAACTTTTCCTTCAAAAGTTGAAAATCCAACTACAATACCTTTCTTAATATCTTTTTTACTTTGATCAACTATACCTCTAAGTTCTTTTGGTGGAAAATCAGTAAGAACTTGTTTTCTTAAAATAAAGGATCCTATTTTTTTATCATTGATAACATTTTTTCCTTTATCATTAATAATGTTTTGCATTATGATTTTTTCATATTGTTTGTTTAATTTTTTTATATTTACAGATAAATCTAATTCATCTTGATAGTCGGGTTCAATTTTATGTTTTAATAATTCTTTTTTTATTAATTCAATTTGGTTTTTAAGTTTTTTTTCTTTTTCGAACTTGTCTTTACTTAAAGATTTTTCATAATCTTCCAATTGTTTTTCTCTTAGTGCTTCTATTCTTCTTACACCAGCAGCGATTGAGGATTGATTTATTATTTTAAACTTTCCAATATCTCTGGTATTTTTAACATGTGTACCTCCACAAAGCTCAGTAGAAAAATAATTTCCATTTTCTTTACCGATAGACAAAACTCTAACCTCGTCACCATATTTTTCCCCAAACATAGCTAAAGCACCTTTATCTACGGCTTCCTTTGGAGTCATGGTTCTAGTTTTTACATCTATAAAAGTATTAATTGCGTCATTTACATATTTTTCGATTTGTTCAATTTCATTTTTTTCGATAGGTTTATTATGGCTAAAATCAAATCTCAGTTTTTTCGAGCTAACTAAAGAGCCTTTTTGACTAACATGCTTTCCAAGAGTCCTTCTTAAGGACTCATGTAGCAAATGTGTAGCTGAATGATATGCTCTTGTATTATTTCTTCTAACAGAATTAATTTCGAGATTTACATTTTGGTTAATTTTTAAAGATCCTTTTTCAACTTTTCCCAAATGAACATATATATCTCCCATTTTTTTTTGTGTATCTTTAACAGATACTCTGCAGTCATTTGAATAAATTTCCCCTTGGTCACCGACTTGCCCGCCTGATTCTGCATAAAATGGTGTTTGGTTAGTCACAATTTCAATTTCATCTCCCACTTTTGCAATATCTACAAAATTTTTACCTTTCGATATTTTAAGAACTACACCTTCAGCTTTATCAAATTCATATCCTAAAAATTCTGTAGGATTTATTTCTTCTCTAATTTTAAACCATTTTTCTTCAACTGATTTATCTCCAGAACCTTTCCAGTTAGCTCTGGCCAATCTTTTGCTAGTCTCCATTTCTTTACTAAAAGCTAAATTATCTACTTTTATATTTTTAGCTCTTAAAATATCTGCAGTTAAATCTACGGGAAAACCATATGTGTCATATAGCTTAAAAGCCACTGAGCCAGGTAAAATATTATTTTTAACTTTAACAATATTTTCATCTAAAATTTTAATCCCACGATCTAATAATAAAGAAAATTTTTCTTCTTCATTTTTTAAAGTTTCAACTATTAGATCTTTTCCGGTATTAAGTTCAGGATAACTTTGAGACATTTCATTCAAGAGAACATCAAATAATTTATAAAAAACTGGTTCTTTACTTCCTAATGTATGTGCGTGTCTCATACCTCTTCTCATTATTCTTCGGAGAACATAACCTCGTCCTTCATTGGAAGGCAGAATACCTTCTGCGATTAAAAAACTACTAGCTCTTAAGTGGTCAGCAATAACTCTGTGGCTAGCAATTGTTTTTTCGTTAATTAAACTCTTGGTAATCTCTGAGGAAGCATTTATGATACTTTTGAAATGATCGATGTTATAATTATCATGTGTACCTTGTAGCACTGCACTCATCCTCTCGAGGCCCATTCCTGTATCAACTGATGGTTTTGGTAAATTAATTCTTTTATTTTTTGATATCTGCTCATACTGCATAAATACAAGATTCCATATTTCTATAAATCTATCGCCATCTTGATCTACACTTCCTGGAGGGCCACCCTTTAATTTTTCCCCATGATCATAAAAAATTTCAGAACAAGGTCCGCAAGGACCCACATCTCCCATTGACCAGAAATTATCTGCTGTTGATATTCTAATAATTTTGTTTTCACTTAAGCCAGCTATTTTTTTCCATAAATTAAAAGACTCATCATCTTCAGAATAAACTGTTACACATAACTTTTCTTTTGGTAGTTGAAATTCTTTTGTTAACAATTGCCACGCTAAAAATATTGCTTTTTCTTTAAAATAATCTCCAAAAGAAAAATTACCTAGCATTTCAAAAAACGTGTGGTGTCTTGGTGTGTAACCAACATTTTCCAAATCATTATGCTTTCCTCCAGCTCTTACACATTTTTGAGATGTCGTGGCTCTTTTATAACTTTTTTTTTCTAAACCAGTAAAAACATTTTTAAACTGAACCATTCCAGAATTAGTGAACATTAGTGTAGGATCATTTTTTGGAACTAGATTACTAGACTCAACTATTTGATGGCTGTTTTTTGTAAAATAATTTAAAAAAGAGCTTCTTATACTTTTTAGTGTTTTTTTAGACATCTAACTAATAAATACAGTTTTTTAGTATTATGTCTAGATGTGTAGAAAGGTGCTAATTAAAGCACCTTTCTAAGAGAGCGAAGATTGTATTATTTTTTGTCTATTTCTGGTTTTTCAGCCACTGGTTTTTCAGCTACTGGCTTACTTTTTTCAACTTCAGGGTTGCCTTCAACTTTATTAGCAATTAAACCAGCCTTGGTTCTTATTGCTAACTCTATCTCGGCAGAAACTTTAGGGTTTTGTTCTAAATAAATTTTGGCATTTTCTCGACCTTGGCCTATTTTTTCGCCTTTATATGCGTACCATGCACCTGCTTTTTCAACTACATTGGCTTTTGCACCTAAATCTATTAGCTCACCCACCTTACTGATACCTTTTCCGTACATTAAATCAAATTCAACTACCTTGAATGGTGGTGAAACTTTGTTTTTAACCACTTTTACTCTTGTGGAATTACCAACGATTTGTTCTTTGTCTTTAATAGCGCCTATTCTTCTTATATCTAATCTAACTGAAGAATAAAATTTTAGAGCATTTCCACCTGATGTTGTTTCAGGGTTACCGAACATAACACCAATTTTCATTCTAATTTGGTTAATAAATATCATCATAGTGTTGGTGTTAGCGATTGAACCAGTTAATTTTCTAAGAGCTTGGCTCATTAATCTTGATTGTAAACCAACATGATGATCCCCCATTTCCCCTTCTAACTCTGCTCTGGGTGTTAAGGCAGCAACAGAATCAACTACTATAACTGAAATAGATCCTGATTTAATAAGAGTGTCTGCAATCTCTAAAGCTTGTTCTCCAGTGTCTGGTTGCGATATTAAAAGTTCTTCAGTTTTTACACCTAATTTTTTGGCATAAACTGGATCCAAAGCATGTTCTGCATCAACAAATGCACAAATTCCTCCTTTTTTTTGCGCTTCAGCAACTACTTGTAATGCCAAGGTAGTTTTTCCAGAAGATTCTGGACCGTAAATTTCTACAACTCTTCCTTTTGGAAGTCCTCCAATTCCCAGCGCTAAATCTAAACTTAATGATCCAGTTGATATAGCCTCTATATTCATAGCTGCTTTTTGTCCAAGCTTCATTACCGAACCTTTTCCAAAATTTTCATTTATTTGACTAATTGATGCTTCTAAAGCTTTATTTTTTTCTTTATTTTCTGTTTCTTGGTTTTTTCCTGTTTTTACTATTTTTAAGTTATTTTTTGTCATTATTACCTCTTTTGTTTAAAAAATTTAGTTAACGAATCATGTGTATAAATGTACACATTTTGTTCTTTTTATCAAGAATTAAATTAAGACCTTTTAAATCAATACTTTTTAACAAGTGTATAAAAATATTAATCCAAATTTAGCTGTTTAGCAGTAAGTCTACCTATCGAAGATAAAAGACTAAATTTAGATATAAGAAAATCTCTCTCTGATTTCGCCAGATTTAATCTGGAATTTAATAATATTGTTTGAGATTGAATAACCTCTAAAGTTGTTCTTCTGCTTCCAGATTCATATTCTAAAGTTATTCCTTCGTTAGCAATTTCAGCAGCTTTTACTTGCGATTTAATTGATTGTAATACACTTTGGGAAGATTGATACTTTGACCACGCTTTAGATACGTCTGTTTCATTAGTTTTTTTACTATCTTCATATAAAAGTTCTTTTTGATTTCTAAGTTCTTGAGCTTTTCTTAAATTAAAAAAATTACTACCTCCAGAAAATAAAGGCCATGTGGCTGTTGCTGTAACTGTTTGTTGTGTTCTATCTTTTATAGTTGCACTAATCTCATCTTGTTCAGCAATCTTATAAGATAATGTTGCTGAAGGTGACAAGCTTGAACCAGCAACAACAACATCTAATTTAGACTGCTTATACTCTAATAGCGCTATTTGTAAAATTGGGTTTTCGGAATTAGATATTCTATAGGCCGCTGCTAAACTCTCAGGTAAATTTAGATTAATTTTTTCTACATCTTTAACATTTTCAGGTGGTTTTTTCCCAATAACTTTTTCAAAATTAGACTTACTTGCTAATAAATCACTTTGAGCAGTAATTAATGCCGCTCTAGAGCCAGCAAAAGATGCTTCTGATTGTGCTAGATCGCTTAAATTAATTTGTCCTTTTTCTAGACTATTTTGATCAGTTTCTACCTGTCTTTCTAACAAATCAAGGTTGGTTAAATTAATATTTACTTTTTTTTGACCTAATAACAAATTTGCATGAGCTTTCGCAGCATTTAGTAAAGTTTCTTGTTCTATTTTTTTAAGTTTATACTTCGATAGAGTATATCCATGTTTTTTTATTTTTAAATTCGCAACACCTTCAAAACCTTGGAACACTTTCTGTTCAACGGTTAATGATTGTTCGGATGGTCTAAAATTTGTATCTGCTCCTGGGCTTGTATTGTCTTGTTCGCTAACGTAACCTGAAATTGTAACACTTGGCAAGAACTCACTTATGGCTGCTCTTTTTTCTTCTTTTGATGCGCGCATACTAGCACGCTCTGCATTCAGTTTAGAGTTTTTTAAATATGCAGATTTTAAAGATTGTAAAAGTGTATCAGCTTTTGACTCGTTAAATCCAATTACAAATATTCCAATTATTATAATTTTAAAAAATTGTTTCATTTTATCTATATAAAACTTTTCTTATTTCATGATTTTTTTTTATCAACATAACTATAGATGCAGATTTACTTAATTCTTTAACCATTTGCAAAGTTATTCTTTGATAAAACATTATAAAACGTTTGATGGCATTATAAGACATTATTTTTTTTTTATAATAAAACTTTTTTTTCAACTTTTTTTCTTGCAACATTCTCCATTCAAAAACCATTTTGAAACTTGGTACTTTCATAAAAATATAATAATCAATCATTGAGAATACTTTTTTATATTCTTTTTTAAGTTTTTTGTTTACAAATTTTCTCCATACAAGTTGTTGATCTTCATATCTTTCTAATGTGTTTATTGCTTTGTTTAGAGAAGACTCGGACTCCGCTTTAGCTCCCACACACCATCCTTCTAACAAAACTATATCTGGTTTTTTGGTTACTTGATGCCAATGGTTTTTTTTAACACGATCATCTATTGATTTATTAAACCTTGGTAATTTTATTTTTTTAAATTTTTTTCTTTTAATTGAGATAAAAAAATTTTTAATTAAATTTATATCATGTGTTCCAGGAACGCCTCTTGTTTTAAATAAAGGGTGTTTTTTTTCTGCCATTTTTTTTCTATCATTCAATGTTTTGTAAAAATCATCAATTGATATAACACAAACATTTCTTTTAAAAAAAATTTTTAAAATAATTTTTAAAATAGCTGCAACAGTTGTTTTTCCAGAACCTTGACCAGCAGATAAACCGAGGAACAAAGTTTTTCTTTTTTTTTCATATTTGTTATTAATCCAAAAAGACATAGGTGCATAAAAATTTTTTAAATCACTCATCTTATTACTATTAGATTTATTTAAAATTCTTTCCTTTTTTAAAAATTTTAAATAATCTTTTTTAACTTTTTCACAACACTCATTAACTAATTGCATTGGATTAATTATTTTTTTTGGTCAAGAGGATGGTTTTGACCATCATTAACGGTAACATTTTTTAGTTCAAAAGTATTTATTTCATCTAGGCATCCTAGATTAAATCCTGTCATAGCTGGATTAGCTCTTGGATTGTGATGTGTATAAATTCCACAATTAGAACAAAAATAGTGTTTCGCAACTTTTGAATGAAACTGATAAAGTTTTAATTTATCTTCACCTTTAATAATCTTAAAATCCTCATTCTTAACCATAGACATAATAGCTCCCTTTCTTTTACAAATTGAGCAATTACATTTTAAAACTTTTTCTAAGTTATCAGGTACGTTTATTTCTGCTTCTACTTTTCCACAATGACAAGATAGTTTTTTCATTTATATTTATCTTTTTTTTTAAAATTAATAGAGTGATTAAACTATCTCTGGCTGAGGTTATCCACAAGAGCACAAAATATAACTTAGATGTTCACCTTTTGATTCACCTTTGATTCATTTATAGACTCAAAATACAACCTATTAGTTACTTTTCCACATCTTGATATATCAATTTTCTTATTATATATTAGAACAAAATAAGAACATTATGAAAATATTATTGCCATTTCATTTAAATAAAGTTGGAGCTGGGTTTCCTTCCCCAGCTACAGATTATGTGGAAGATGACATTGATCTTAATGCCCATTTAATAAAAAATATTCCATCTACATTTCTTATTAGAGTTCAGGGCAAATCCATGAACAATGTTGGTATCCATGACGGCGATGTTTTGATTGTAGATAAAAGCTTAGACCCAAAAAAATTTTCTACTGTAATTGTTAATATTAACGAAGAACTAGTTGTAAAAACTTTTATAAAAGAAAAAAACCAATCTTTTTTAACTTCTGGTTCAAAAGAAATAAAAGATAAAATTAATTTGTCTGACAATCCCGAAATCTTAATTTGGGGTGTAGTAACTTATGTAATTCATGCATTATAGCAAAAATAAAATTGCGCTGGTTGACTGTAATTCATTTTATGTTTCTTGTGAAAGATTATTTAATCCATCTATAGATAAAAAACCAGTTGTGGTGCTTTCAAGCAATGATGGTTGTGTAATATCTAGATCAACTGAAGCTAAAGTCTTAGGGATAAAAATGGGAGAACCTTATTTTAAAGTAAAAAAAATAGTAAAAGAAAACAATGTAAAAATTTTTTCAACTAATTTTCCTTTGTATGGAGATATATCAAGAAGAGTTATGAAGACTTTAAGACAGTTTGCTCCACAAATGGAAATTTATTCGATTGATGAAGCTTTTTTAGATCTGTCTTCAATTAAAGATCAAGATTTATTAGAACATGGTTACGAAATAAGAAAAACTATTTTAAAGTGGACTGGAATACCAACTAGTATTGGTATTGCTAAAACAAAAACTTTAAGCAAGACTGCAAATTATATTGCAAAAAAAGAAAAATCAGGAGTTATTGATTTAGTAAATTCAAAACAGATAGATGAGATTCTTTCAAGGGTTAAAATAAATGATGTTTGGGGTGTGGGCCACCAACTAACAAAATTTTATATTAAAAATGGAATAAATACGGCTTGTGATCTTAAAAATATGCACAATGGATGGATTAAAAAAAATACAAGTGTTTTTGGATCGCGTACAGCAATGGAGTTAAAAGGAATTTCATGTATTTCTCTAGAACCTAATGAGGGGAAAAGGAAAAGCTGCTGTGTATCTAGATCATTTGGAAGAAAAGTTGTAAAGCTAGAAGATCTTAATGAAGCTGTAACAACTCATTGTTTGAATGCGGCTGAAAAAATAAGATTAGAAGAACAAACAGTAAAAAAAATAACTGTTTTTATAAGAACAAGCCCTTTTCAAGTTAATCAAGGCTACTACTCAAACTCAAAATCTATTGAACTGGCAATAAGAACAAATGACAGCATTATATTAGTAAAAAAAGTTTTATCTATATTGAAAAGTATTTATAAAAAAGGATATCAATATCAAAAAACTGGTGTAATTTTTTCTGATTTAAAAGATTTTGATGTTTATAACAAAAATTTATTTTCTACAATTAATAATGAAGAAAAAAGAATAAAATTAATGAAAGCAATTGATTGTACTAATATTAAATATGGTCACAACGCTTTAAGTATTGCACAAGCAGGATTAAAAAAAAAATTTAATATAAAAAAACAACATGCTTCTAAAATTGACACAGCATGCTTTAACTTTTTACCTACTGTTAGAACTACCTAAAATTTCAATACTGCCAATATTTTCTAAAGAACTATTAAGTCCCTCAATATTTGAACGCATAGATATCTTCAAAATAGTAAAAACAAACATTAATAAAAAAAAAATGGGAAAAGATGTGAGTAGAGAAATATTATTAAAAATTAAAAATAAATAGACTAAAAAAAATATAACAGACCTAATAACAACTGTTTTTCTAAAAACTGAAATTATAGCTAATGAATGAAAAATGAGTGCCATAAAATTCATTTTTGATGGCAAGACATAACGAAAACCCCTTGTCGAATATATAGATTCTCGATCTTTAATAGCTGCTATTACCGAGCTAGAATAAGAGTTCCATAAAAATGGTTTTTGAACTAACTTTTCGACATGCTCTTTAGGCAGACAAGTAAAGTTGCCAAATTTTATCAACTTTCCAGTAAATACAAGTGTTAAAACCTTATGAATCTCGTATAAAACTCTAAAAACAATACCTTCTGATCTCTTAAATCTATTTCCAGTTATTGTCGCATTGGGTTTTTCTAAAGATTTTTTATAAAAATCGTTAAGTTCTTCAGGTCTATCTTCTCCATCGGCATCCATAACTATAGCTCGATCAAAATCTTCATTTTTACAAATATACTTTAAGCCAGCGGCAATACATCTTTGGTGTACTGTATTTTTCTTCATGTTTAAAATTTTAACTGACTTTATTTTTTGATAATTTGATTTTAAGTCAGACTTTGGTTCTGTAGAAGCGTCATTAACGATAATGACAGAAACTTTTGCATCCCAATTATTAATCTTTATATCAATTTCACTTAATAATTTAGAAACCGATTTCCAGTCATTATATAATGGTATCAAAATTACAAATTTTTTCATTTATTCACCGTACACTTTAAAATATCCTATTTCAGAAATAGCTTTAGAAATATTATCTTCATATACATCTGTAATACTAAGTTTATTTTTGGATTTTACTTTTCCGTTTGAACCTATCCATTTAGGTCTAGATTTTAAGTGATAGGATAAATTTCCACCCACCCATTCATCACCTTTTACAAAGCTAATCTTATCATTAAATTTATTATTCCAGCTTACTTGGACTTGTGTGGCGATTTCTTTTCCTGGATAATCTGTTCTTTTGTCTTTTTGTGAAAGTGAAATAAAAAAATAAGCCAGAGGTGATAGGGTAAATAAAATTAAAAATACTGAAATAAAATTTTGTATTTTTTTTAGATTAATTTGTTTTTTAAAAATGTATACAGCAAAAATACCAAAAAATAAATAGAAAGGTGTCATCCACATTGTTCTAATTTTAATACCCATGATCATAGAAGTTAAAAATATTAAAAAAAGAGGAGCAACACTTACGAAAAAAATAAATATTAATTTTTTATCTTTTAAATTAAACTTAGTTTTAAGTTTTGAGGCTAAAAATAAAAACATTATAAAGAAAGGAATAAGTATTCCTATTTGTTTTCCTAAAAATATAAAAGGATGGATAAAATGATGTAAAAAATTTTGATCTCCTGTTCCTGTTCTGTGAAGTCCATAAGTAATTGTAATGTAATCATTGTTTGCCAACCAAATAAAATGAGGTAATAATATTATTAAAAAAACAAATAAAGCAGCAGAGCAATTATAAATAAAATTTTTACTAACTTTAATTTTTTTGTTAGCTATGAGGTAAAGAAAAAACATATCAATTGATAAAAGAAGATATAAAAATAAATATTTTGACAAAACTCCTAAAGCTGCAAATAGACCAAATAATAACCAATCAATAATTTTATTTTCTTTAAAAGCTTTCCAGCAATATAAAACTGATAAAGCCCAAAAAGGTAATTGACAAATATTTACATTAAATTCTGGTGTCGTAAAATTATAAAAATAAATACCTTCTAACAACAACACAGAAATTAAACTATATGATGAATCTTGAAAAAAATATTTAGAAAAATTAAAAATAACAAAAAAAGTAAATATAACGAATATTTGACTAAGAAAATAATAAGCCCAATCTTTGCTTCCAAAAATTTGAAAAAAAAACTCTAAAAAAAATGCACTTAATGGTGGGTGTTTATCAAAACCCCAGTCCAAGTTACTTCCCCATGCAAGAGCCTCTATTGTATCTAGTGGTAAATTATTATTTGTAACTGTGGGAATTAAAGTCCAAACTACTAAATGTGTAAATAAAAAAATTATTAAAATGTTATTAATATTATTTTTTCTAATTTGCATACGTTTCCTTTAATTTACACAAGTTTATGACCTCTTGACACCTAGAAAATCCTAAATATACTCACCGCCCAGTAACTATTTATATTATATACCATGGCAAAAAAATATACCCCAAATGATAAAGAAAAGTATATGTCTCCAAAACAAAAGACATATTTTAAAAAAAGATTATTAGATTGGAAGAGTGAAATTATAAAATCTAGCAATCAAAATATGTATTTAAATGATGTCGATTATGAAATTTCTTCACCAGATATAATTGATCAAGCTAGCTCAACTGCTGAAAAAGCCGTGGAAATGCGCACTTTAAATAGGCAAAGAAAGCTATTATCTAAAATTGATAAAGCTATTAAAAGAATACAAGATAACACTTTTGGGTACTGTGATGACACAGGGGAGCCAATTGGCATAAAAAGGCTTATAGCACGACCTATAGCAACATTGTCAATAGAAGCTCAAGAAAAGCATGAAAAAAATGAAAAAATATTTGCTGATGTTTAATTAAATCGCAGGTATCTTTTCACCAGATTTTAAACAATCAAATCCTTTTTTTACTGCATCTCGTTTTGAAATATTTTCGTACCAATTGCTTAAATTTCTATACTTCTTTAAACCTATATCATGCCATTCATGTCGAGCAATCCAAGGAAAAGTTGCTATATCTGCAATTGAATAATTTTTTCCTGCTAGAAATTTTGATTTTGATAAATGTTTATCTAAATCATCATATAATCTCTTCGCAATATTAAAATATCTTTCTTCACCAAACTCACTTTTTCCAGGATTGTAATGATGAAATTGATGATGCTGTCCTAACATTGGACCAATGTCTCCCATTTGTGCCATTAACCACTGGTTAATAAGAATCTTATTATCTGTATCATAAAATTTTCCACTTAATTCAGCTAAATAAATTAAAATAGCTCCAGATTGAAATAAACTAACTTTATTCTTGTGATCAGTTATTGCAGGTATTTTACTCAGTGGACTTATTTTTCTAAAATCAGAATTAAACTGATCACCTTTGGAAAGATTAATTTCTGAAACTTTATAATCGAACTTAATTTCTTCCAGCATAATAGATATTTTTTTTCCATTAGGTGTGTTGGAGTAGAATAACTCAATCATCTTTTTTAACGCCCAATCTCCCATGTAAAGTTTTAGACGTTGTAGTAAATTCAAATCTATATTTTTCATTAGGTCTAGCTAGCTTAAAACAAGCCCTTGCAGCTAAAGCTCCTTCATGAAAACCAGATAAAATTAATTTAAGTTTTCCTGGGTAAGTGCATATATCTCCAATAGCAAAAATGCCTTCTTTATTTGTTTGAAAGGTTTCTGTGTTAACAGGAATTGTTTTTTTATCTAGATTTAAACCCCACTCAGTAATAGGACCTAATTTCATTATTAAACCAAAGAAACCAAGAACACAATCTGTATCAATTTTTTCAATTTTTCCTTCATCAGTCTTAATTGTAATTCCTTTAATTTTATCTTCACCTTCAATTGAAACAATTTGGTATGGTGTTTTAATTTTTAATTTACCTTCTTTTTCTAACTTTCGAGCTATCGTAGCACTATGTTCTGCTCCTCTAAATTCGTTTCTTCTATGTACTAAAGTTACTTCAGCAAACTTCGCTAGTTCGATTGCCCAATCTAAAGCTGAATCTCCTCCACCAAAGATGCAAATTTTTTTATTTTTAAAATACGTCTTATCTTTAATAGAATAAAAAACACCATTATTTTCAAATTTTTCTGCTTCTTTCACTGAAAATTTTCTTGGTTCAAAAGATCCAACTCCTGCAGCAATAATAATATTTGGCGCAGAAAAAATTTTATTTCCACTTGTTGCTACTTTCCAACCATTTTGTTCTTTTGAAATTTCTTGAACTCTTTCATTTAAATGAAAATTAGTTTTAAAAGGTTTTATTTGTTCTAACAAATTATTAGTTAAACTTTCTCCAGTACATTCAGGTAAAGCTGGAATGTCATAAATAGGTTTGTCTGGATAAAGCTCAATGCATTGACCTCCAATTTTATCAAGGTTATCTACTACTTCAGCTTTAAGTCCAATTAAACCTAGTTGTTGAACCACAAAGATTCCAACTGGGCCAGCACCAATTATTAAAACGTCTGTTTTTATCATAATTAAATTATGCTTGTTTTGATGGCATTTTTACGACTAAGCCATCTAACTCTTCAGTTATGGTAATTTGGCAGCCTAATCTGCTGAATTTGTTTGGTTCAAAAGCGACGTCCAACATGTCCTCTTCGGCACTTTCTATTTTAGGTAGTTTATTGAACCATTTTTCATCTACGTAAACATGGCATGTAGCACATGCGCAAGAACCTCCACAATCAGCATCGATACCAGGTATATTATTTTGCACAGCCCCTTCCATAACAGTAAGCTCTTTTGCAACCTCTACTGTGTGAGATTTACCGTTATGTTCTATATAGGTAATTTTAGGCATTGCTTCTGTTAACTAAATATATGCTAAATAAAATAATGCAATAGGTAAAATGGTATGTTTTAATTATCTATTAAACATATTTTTTAACTTATGACTGACGGCTATCAAGATATTTATCAAAGATCTATTAAAGATCCAAAAATGTTCTGGTCCGAAGTTTCAAATGATATTTTTTGGTACAAAAAACCTACAAAAATATTAAATTCAAATAATCCTCCTTTTTATAAGTGGTATGAAGATGGAGTAACAAACACTTGTTATAATGCTGTAGATTTGCATGTAAAAAATGGTAAAGGTAAAAAATTAGCTATTATTTACGATAGTCCAATTACAAACTCACAAAAAAAAATAACTTATGCTGAATTAAAAGATCAAGTTTCAATTTTTGCTGGAGTTTTAGTTGATCAAGGCATCAAAAAGGGAGACAGGGTTATAATCTATATGCCTATGATCCCTGAAGCAGTTATTGCTATGCTTGCTTGTGGGAGAATTGGTGCAATTCACTCTGTAGTTTTTGGTGGTTTTGCTGCTAACGAACTTGCTAGCAGAATAGATGATTCTAAAGCCAAAATTATTTTATCAGCATCATGTGGATATGAACCAGGAAAAACAATTGCATATAAACCTCTTTTAAAAAAAGCAATTGAACTAGCAAAACATAAAGTTGAAAAATGTATTATTTACCAAAGAAAAGATTTTAAAGCTGATTTAGATAAAAATGATATTGATTGGAACGATGCAATAAAAGATGCAAAACCGGCTGATTGTGTTGAGATGAATGCAAACGATTATGCTTATATACTTTACACTTCAGGAACTACTGGAGTTCCTAAAGGAATTGTAAGAGACATTGGAGGCCACATTGTTGCTCTTAAATGGACTATGAAAAATATTTATAACATTGATCCTGATGATGTGTGGTGGTCTGCTAGTGATATTGGTTGGATTGTAGGACATTCTTATATTGTTTACGCTCCCCTTTTCTATGGATGTACAACTGTTTTATTTGAAGGAAAACCTGTGGGCACTCCTGATGCTGGAACGTTTTGGAGAATTATTTCTGAACATAAAGTTAAATCACTTTTCACTGCACCTACCGCTTTTAGAGCAATTAAAAAAGAAGATCCTAATGGAGAATTTTTTAAAAAATATAATCTCTCATCATTTGAATCTTTGTTCCTTGCAGGTGAGAGAGCTGATCCCGATACATTAAAATGGGCAGAAAATTTATTAAAAGTTCCTGTTATTGATCACTGGTGGCAAACGGAAACAAGTTGGGCAATAAGCGCAAACTGTGCTGGCTTAGGATTAGAAAAAACAAAATACGGATCTGCCTGCAAACCTGTTCCAGGGTATGATGTGCAAGTATTAAAAAGTGATGGCAAACAAGCAAAACCAAATGAAATGGGAGATGTGGTTGTCAAACTTCCTCTTCCTCCAGGAACTTTTCCAACCCTGTGGGGAGCTGACGAAAGATATAAAGAAACTTATATGTCAAACTATCCTGGTTACTATCAAACGTATGATGCGGGACATATTGATGAAGATGGTTACGTTTGGATTATGTCACGAACGGACGATATTATTAATGTTGCAGGACACAGATTATCAACAGGTGCCATGGAGGAAGTTTTAGCAGAACATCAAGATGTTGCGGAATGTGCGGTGTTAGGAATTGCAGATAAATTAAAAGGACAACTACCCATTGGCTTATTAACACTTAAAGTTGGTGTTACTAAAAGTCATGAAGACATTTCAAAAGAATGCGTTCAAATGGTTAGACAAAAAATTGGACCTGTTGCAGCTTTTAAAACTGCAATTGTTATAAAAAGATTACCTAAAACAAGATCTGGTAAAATATTAAGAGGAACGGTGAGGAAAATAGCAGATAATGAACCTTATAAAATGCCCGCAACTATTGATGATCCTGCTATACTTAATGAGATAAAAGAAGATTTAAAAAAACATCAAATCTTAAAATAAAAGTGAACACGAAAAAAATATTTATCAATAGAATAGAAAGAAGACAGTTTCTAAAAACTTCTTTATCAGGATTTGCGCTAGCAACTTTACCAGGAATTTCTTTTGCACAATCTAATCCCAATGTTGTTGTTATCGGTGCTGGCTCAGCAGGTTTATCTGCTATGGCCGAACTTAAGAAACGCGGTATAACAGCTGTTTGTATAGAAGGTATGAATAGAATTGGGGGCAGATGTTATACGGATAATTCAATTTTTGGAGTACCTGCTGATATTGGTGCTCATTGGCTTCACGGTTTCACAAAAAACAAAA
>Ga0209709_10001588_pt1 | contig 20799 bp, 18 predicted proteins | sample ArcticOcean_MG_C_2_FD_187435 | JGI IMG/M metagenome (GOLD analysis project Ga0209709, IMG submission 187435) | Marine microbial communities from western Arctic Ocean - ArcticOcean_MG_CB4_136 (SPAdes) (version 2) | ecosystem: Environmental > Aquatic > Marine > Oceanic | place: Arctic Ocean...
GACCTCTACGACCAATCGCCTTACTTAAATTTTCTTCAGTTAAAATTACATCTAATTTTTTTGCAACACTATCAACGTTTACTCTTTGAACTTCTGCTGGTGATAATGCATTTGAAACTACTATTGCCGGATCTTCAGACCAATTAACAATATCAATTTTTTCACCTTGTAGTTCGTTAACTACCGCTTGAACTCTTGATCCTCTCATGCCAACACAAGCTCCCACAGGATCTAATGAAGTATCGACTGCTTTAACACAAATTTTTGCTCTACTTCCTGGATCTCTTGCTGATGATTTGATTTCAATTAAGCCATCATAAATTTCTGGCACTTCGTTAGCGAATAATTTCTCCATGAATTTTGTATGAGATCTTGATAAAAATATCTGCTGACCTCTGGTCTCTCTTTTTACATCATAGCAGTATGCTTTAATTCTATCACCTGCTTTAATATTTTCTCTAGGGATCATTTCATTTTTTTGAATAATTGCTTCAGCCCTTCCTAAATCAATTATTACATTTCCGAATTCTAAACGCTTAACAATACCACTTAAGATTGAATCTTTTTTATCTATAAAATCGTTGTATTGTCTTTCACGCTCAGCTTCTCTCACATTAAAACTAATAACTTGTTTAGCTGTTTGTGCTGCTATACGACCGAAATCAAAAGAGGGTAATGGTTGTAAAATTTCATCGCCAATTTTCTTATCTTTATTTTCTTCATTTAAGATTATTGCATCTTTTAGATTAATTTCTGTATTGATGTTTTCTGGTTTTTCTACAACTATTAATTTTCTAAAAATTCCAATATCACCACTGTCTCTATTTATTAAAACTTTAATTTCATTGTCTTGCCCAAATTTAGATTTAGCAGCCTTTGCAATACCAGTTTCCATAGAATCAATAATTAATTCTTTATCTATAGATTTTTCCAAGGCTACTGCTTCAGCTATTCTTAATAATTCCAGTTTATCAGATCTTCTATTTAACATATTTTTATTAGTTCCAAAAAAAAATGGGCTTAAGCCCATTCTGTAATTTCAATAATGTAAGGGCAATATATAAAGAATTTTTTTAAATTCAATAAGAACTATTTAGAAAAAACACCCTTTTTATCAGTCTTTTCCCAAGAAAATGACCCATCTGCTTCTGGCATTCTTCCAAAGTGACCATAAGCTGCTGTTTTTTCATAAATTGGTTTATTTAAATTCAGCATTTCTCTTATGCCTCTTGGACTTAAGTCAAAATTTTGTGAAATTTTTTCAGATACAAATTTATTTTTTTCTAAATCATTATCAAATAAATCTACATAAATTGATAATGGCTTTGACACTCCAATCGCATAAGCAAGTTGAATTAAACACTTTTCAGAGATGTTGGAAGCAACAACATTTTTTGCTATATATCTTGCGGCATAAGCTGCTGACCTATCTACTTTAGTTGGATCCTTACCAGAAAAAGCTCCGCCACCATGTGGTGCAGCTCCACCATAAGTATCAACAATAATTTTTCTACCTGTCAAACCACAATCACCATCTGGTCCACCTATTACAAAGTTTCCTGTTGGGTTTACATAAAATTCTTTTTCATCAAAATCTTTTAAGAATTTTTCTGGAATTGATTTTAGCATATAGGGTGTTAACAATTCTCTTACTTTAGCTTGATCTACGTCAGCAGAATGTTGAGAGGATATCACTACTGATTTAACCTTGGTTGGTTTTCCATCAATGTATTCAAAAGTAACTTGACTCTTAGAATCTGGTTCTATATTTTTTAATATTCCAGATTTTCTATCTTCTGCCATAAGTCTTAAAATTTTATGAGAGTAGTGAATAGGTGCTGGCATTAATTCTTCAGTTTCATTACACGCATATCCAAACATTATTCCTTGATCTCCAGCGCCTTCATCTTTACTTCCAGATGAATCTACACCCATAGCGATATCAGATGATTGTGAATGAAGATGACATTCTATTTTTGTTGCTTCTCTCCAGGTAAAACCGTTTTGGTCGTATCCAATATCTTTAATACAGTCTCTAACTTTTTGGATAAGGTCTTCTTTTTTAATTTCTGGGCCTCTTACTTCTCCAGCAAGAATAACTTTGTTTGTTGTAGTTAGCGTTTCACACGCAACTCTAGAAAAGGGATCTCCAGCAAGGTAACTATCTACCACCATATCTGAAATACGATCTGATACTTTGTCGGGGTGTCCCTCTGATACTGACTCACTTGTAAATAAAAAATTTTTTAAAGTACTCATACCCAGGTTTATTAAATGAAAAAATTAAAAAAATATATATTAAAATCAGTATTAAAAAGATTTTATTTCCAAACAGCATAAAAGATGTAGATTTAACTAATTTACTCTTAGATAACTCCACATATCCTGTTGATCCAAATTCTACTTCTTGTTCTATAATCCCCAGGGGGTTAATAATTGCCGAGATACCGTTGTTTGCAGACCTAATTACATATTTACCACTTTCAATAGATCTAAATATACTGTGTGAAAAATGCTGTTTAGGACCTATGGAGTTTCCAAACCAACCATCTTCTGAAATATTAATTATATAATCAAAATTATGATCTTTAGATAATTTACCTGAATAAATTATTTCGTAACAAATTAAAGGAAGTAAATTTATATCAATTTTACTATTTTTTGCATTTAGTGGAATCCTAATTTCTCCACTAGAGAAGGCTTGGTAGTTATTGGTTACCGTTTTAAGACCTATTAAGTTAAATGCACTCTCAAAGGGCATGAACTCACCAAATGGTACCAAATTAACCTTATTATATTTGGCAATGAGATCTAGTTTATTATTAAAAATAGCCATTGAATTAAAAAATAAATTTTGGTCATTTTCTGTCTTTATACTATTTAGACCAATAATTATTAAATCATCTTCTCCAAAACTATTTAAGAATAAACTTTTATAAACGCTCATGTCACTTAAGTAACTGTCTGGAATAATTCCTTCTGGCCATAAAAAAATTGTTGGTTCTGTTTTTGTTGGAGCACTTAATTCTATTAGTTCATTTATTATTTTTAATTCTTCGTGTTTTGAATAAAATTTATCTATGCCAATATTTGAGGATATTGCTTTAATTATATAAGGATTTTTTACACTTTTTAAAGAATTAAAATTATTAACTTTTATATTTCCAAATATTAATAATCCAGCTGATAATAAAATAAAGAAAAAACAAACTATAATTTCAGCTTTAGAGTTTCTTAAAATAAATAACGCGGGAATAGTAAATAATGAGATGCAAATTAAATTAAAAGAATAAGTGCCAATAATAGAAAGAATTTGAATAAAATAAATGCTGTTTGAAAAACTAAATGAGATTAAATTCCAAGGAAAGCCTGTGAGTACAGAGCCTCTTACAAATTCAATTGAACCAAATAAAATTGAAAAAATAAAGAAAGAACTAACTACATTTTTTGAGTAAAGAATTGAGAACAGATATGTCATTAGACCATAAAATATGGCTAGAAAAGCTGGTAATAAAATTAAAGCAACTGGAATTAAAAACTTAAAACTCTGGTCAAAAGTCAATGAAATTACTACCCAATATAAACTAAATAAAAAGTATCCAAACCCAAAACACCACCCATATTTAAAAAGGGGTTTATTGTTATGTATATTTTTTTTTTTATTATAAATAAAAATAAAAAATAGAGAAAAAGTAATAAAATTAATTATAAAATAGTTATATGGTGGCAAGCTGTAAGAACTTATTGCTCCTAAAGAGATGATGTAAAAAAAATTTAGAAAATTTTTTTTAAACAAGTTTGACAATCTTTTTTTGAATAGTTTTATAAATTTCTTCTTCTTCAATTAGCATTTTTTTAAAATCTTTTAATTTAATGTGGTCATAATCTAATAAATGAAGAAAACCATGAATAAAAATTTTGGTTACTTTAATCTTAAACTCTAGTGAGCTTAAGGCTCTTGGTTTATTCATAAACTCATAACTAACAACAATATCCCCAATATAAGGTGATTTTTTTATATTAATTTTTTCCTCAGAAGGAAAAGATAATACATCCGTTGATTTATTTTTATTTCTAAATTTTTTATTTAATATTTTAATATTTTTGTTGTTTGATAATAAAACTGTTAAGCTTACCTTTTTTTTAATAAATCTATATTTTTTAGGAAAAACTTGCACTAAAGTATTAAAAAAAATATCAGGTTTTTTAATTTTTTTACTCCAGAGATTACTCTCAGAAATTACATCAATATTAATCATCTTCTTGATCTGAATAAGCTTTTACAATCTTGGAGACTAAGGGGTGTCTAACTACGTCAGAATGATCAAAATCTATTACTGAGATTTCGTTTAAGTGTCCTAGTAACTTTTTAGACCTATTTAATCCAGACATATTTTTATGGGGTAAATCGATTTGAGACGGATCACCATTTATAACTATTTTTGAATTTTCTCCAATTCGAGTTAGGAACATTTTAATTTGTGTATCTGTTGCATTTTGTGCCTCATCTAAGATTGCAAAAGAATTTTTTAGAGTCCTACCCCTCATAAATGCCAGAGGTGCTATTTCAATATCACCAATCTCAATCATTTTTTGAATTTTTTCATAATCAAAAAGGTCATATAGAGAATCGTATAAAGGTCTTAGATAGGGGTCTACTTTTTCCTTCATATCTCCTGGTAAAAAACCCAACCTTTCACCAGCCTCCACTGCTGGTCTTGATAAAATAATTCTTTCGATCTTTTTATCAAGTAACAATGTTAGGCCAACTGCAACAGCCAAAAATGTTTTACCTGTTCCTGCGGGACCTGCCGATATAACAATATCACTTTGTCTTAAGGCTCTGACATATTCTTTTTGTTTTTCCGATCTTGGAATAACGGATTTTTTTGGGGTTTTAATTATGTCTGAGACATTATTATTTTTTACTTTTTCTTCAATCATAAATTTATCTACTGAGGAGATTATATCTTTTTTTTCTATACTACCATTATCTATAAACTGGTTGGCTAAAAATTGAATGGCATTTTTTGCGATTTCATTCTGTTGTGGTGTTGATTTTATCAAAATAGAATTACCCCTAGAATATAGATTCGTATCAGTAATTTTTTCTAGTTCTTTTAGGTTTTCATTAAATTCACCAACTACACCCATTAACAAATCATTGTCTTGAAATATAACACTCAAAGAATTATTAGCAGAATAAACAAATTTTAAAATAGAATAAATTTTTTTTGAAGTTACGTTGTTCAACTTTTAGGCTACCTTCTGTTTGTAGTTTTCTTTTAGTGTGCCAAATAAGCTATTTTGATTACTGCTGGTAATTTCTATTTGCACAATTTTTCCTATACAATTAATGTTGCCATCAAAAATTACAGATGTCATATATTCCGTCCTACCGAATAGTTTAATTCCATCTTTCATTTTATTTTCAACTAAAACATTAAGAATCTTGCCCTCTAAAGATTTATTTATGTTTATTTGATTTTTAAATAATCTTTTTTGAATTATTTCTAATCGGTCTTTTGATTTTTTTTTATCAACTAACTTTAAATCAGCAGCCACAGTGCCTGGTCTTGGGCTAAAAATGAATGAATAAGAGTTGGTAAATCTTATTTTTTCAATTAACTCCATTGTGTGTTTAAAATCATCATCACTTTCTTCTGGATATCCAATAATAAAATCACTTGAAAACTCTATATTGGAATTAATCTTTTTTAACTTTTCATAAATCATTAAATATTCTTCAATAGTATGCTTTCTATTCATTAGTTTTAAAATTTTATTTGATCCACTTTGAACTGGTAGATGGACTAATGGCATCAATTTTGTTGATTTTTTATAAACATTTATTAAATCTTCGGTCATGTCTTTAGGGTGGGATGTGGTATATCTAATTCTCTCCAGCTCATTAAGATTTTCTAACTCTAATAATAAATCAGACAATCTATATTCTTTATTTTCATCTTTATAACTATAAGCGTTAACATTTTGCCCTAAAAGAATAATTTCTTTAGCACCACTTCGAACTATATCTTTGGCTTCGTTAATTATTTGATCAAATGGGCGAGAGTATTCAGGTCCACGTGTATATGGAACAACACAAAAGTGACAAAACTTATCACACCCTTCTTGAATTGTTAAAAAAGAGGATACTTTACTATCTTTATTTTTGATTTTACTTAAATAATTAAATTTTGAGATAGTATCAAACTCTGTCTCCTCCTCTTTTTTTTTGCTTTTGGTGTGTTTTTGTATGACGTCATTAATCTTATGATATGACTGTGGTCCAATCACTATATCGATGTAAGGCTCTCGTTTTAACATTTCTTGATTTTCTGCTTGAGCAACACACCCAGCTACAATCACAATTGGTTTTTTTTTAGATCTAAAAATTTTTTTTACTCTTCCAATTTCGTGATAAACTTTTTCTTTTGCTTTGTCTCTTATGTGACATGTGTTTAAAAGGTAACAATTTGCATCCTCATACTTATCTGTTTTTTCAAAACCTATTTTTTTAACTGTATCAAATATACGATTTGAATCATATTCGTTCATCTGACAACCAAAGGTTTTTATAAATATTTTTTTTAGCATTAGGTTAGGATTTTTTTTTAACCCCATATAATTCTAGTTTATGGTCAACTAATCGATAACCATATTTATCTGCAATTTTTTCTTGCAGTTTTTCAATTTCTTCATCAACAAATTCTATAATTTCTCCTGATTTAATATCTATTAAATGATCATGATGACCTTCATTTAACTCCTCATATCTAGCCTTGCCCCCCTTAAACTCATGTTTTGTTAAAATTCCAGATTCTTCAAATAGTTTTACTGTTCTATAAACTGTTGCAATACTAATTTTTGAATCAATTTTTGAAACCCTGTTATAAAGTTCGTCTACATCAGGGTGATCATTCGACTCTGACATAATTTTAGCAATAATTTTTCTTTGATCGGTAAGTTTAACTCCTTTGGCTAAACACTTTTGTTCAATATTTTCTGACATAGTTAATTTTAACTTAAATAAATAGGATTAATCAAATTCTTTTTAATTTTATATTTTTCACATAATTGCGGCACATCTACATACTTAATGTCCTCAGGTTCTTTAAAATCCCCAAAACTGAAGCAATAATAGTCAATTTTTTTAGTTAAAAACAAAGCTTTAATTATTGATAAGGAGTTTCTGATGCCCGCAAAACTACCTGGTCCTCTATTAACATAAATAGCAGCTATCTCGTCTAAAGAAGTTTTGCTTTTTTTTAAAAATTCACTAATTAAAGTCATCAATTTTTCAAAATTAATTTTACTATTTTCAAAACTACAAGTATAAATATTTCCTCTAACAATGATTGTTAAAAAAATTTTATCTCTTGTGGCATCTACTATTAAGTTATTCATTATATTATTATTATTTAACTCTAACTCTAAAGCAGATGAGCAGAATATCAAATCTTATTCTGATGATAAAGGTATTCTTGCATTGATGTATCATAGGTTTGATGAAAATAAATATCCTTCAACCAATGTCCAAATGGATATTTTTAAAAAACAAATCAAAATAATCAGAAATTCAAAATACACCTTTTACAATCCTAAAGATTTAAATAAAAATTTTCATACTATAAAAGTTGAAAAAAAAATACTTATTACTATAGACGATGCGTTTTCTTCATTTTATGAGATTGCCTGGCCTTATTTAAAAGAAGAAAAAATTCCATTTATTCTTTTTGTTTCAACAGAAGCTATTGGGAAAAATGGATATATGACTTGGGATCAAATAAAGGAACTAGAGAAAGAAAATATTGTCTATATAGGTAATCACTCTCACTCGCATAACTATTTGGTAGATCTTAAAAATAATGATTTTATAAACGATATTAACACAGCTAATAAAATTTTTATTAAGAACCTTGGATATAATCCTATTTTTTTTTCTTACCCATTTGGTGAATACAGTAATTTTATTAAAGACCATATTGCTAAAAATTTTAAATTTTCTTTTGGTCAACACTCTGGTGTAATTGATGTTAATAAAGATGAATATGAACTACCTAGGTTTCCTATAAATGAAAAATATGGGGATTTAAAAAGATTTCAATTTTTAATTAATCTTCAGCCATTACAATACAAGGCTTTATTTCCACAAGAGAAGTATCTAATTGAAAATAACCCGCCTAATTTTTCTGTAGAATTTTTTGATGAGCAAAACAATTTAGATAATATTAATTGTTTTTCTGATGAGGGTAATCAGTGGAAAAAATCTAATATTAATTTTAATAAAAATATACTAAATATAAATTTTAGAGATAAATTTTTATTTCGTAGAGGTAGGATTAACTGCTCTTTAAATGACAATGGAATTTGGAGATGGTTTGGAGTTCAATTCTCTGTTAAACAAAATTAGATTAGACTTTCCAAATCCATGCTTGTGGGTAGTAGTTTAGCATCATCAAAATCTTGTAAATTATTTTGTCTTATTATTTGTTGTAAGATTTTAACATATTCTTTTCCTGTTTCTGCATATTTATCTAAATATTCAGTAAGAATTACACTGTCTAATTTTTTATTCTTATCTCTTAGTGTCGCTCTAGCACTTCTAAAGCCTTTATAAGTGGAGTGTGTATTTAAATTTCTTTGATATGCTTTTACAGAGGCTTGTAATACTCTAAATTTCATAACTTTATGAGTACTATTATTATCTGCACCAGCTGGCTTAATTCCTTCTCCTGTCCATGTCCATTGACCAAACAATGCATTTCCCTCTTGCGCAAATCTTGATGTGCCCCATCCGGTTTCCTTTGCGGCTTGTGCGATAGCCATGGATGCCGGTACCTCATCCATTCTAACTTTTAATGTAGATAGGTCTTTATTTATAACACCATATTGTTTAAATTTTAAGTTTAGCCAGTAATTTTCTTTTTTTGTATTTTGATTTTTATTCAAAATACTAAAAAGTTTACTCCTATCCATCTTAATATTGTTATTTTCTTTAATTATTAATGGCAAAATGATTTGAATAAATAGATCTTTTCTTTTTTTAACATTTTCTATTTGTTTTATTTCACTTGGCAATAACGACAGTGAGACCGGTTTAACAAGTTTACTTTTTCTTACATCCTTTAAATTATAATTTGTTGATTTAAATAACTCTTCAATTGTTGAGGCGCTTAATCGCACCGTGTCGGTTGGTGTCTCATCAAAATCCAATATATCATCAAACGAAAACTTTTTATCTATACCGCTATCTATAAGTGGATCTCGATTATCCAATAATTTTTTTAAACTATTTTTAGAATTATTTTCAAAATCTTTAGAAAGAAATGAATTTTCATTATTAAATTTAACTATTATTGGTGAAATAAAAAAGACAGAGATTATTATTAAACTAGCTAAAAAAGTTCTAAGCAAAGAGTCAAGGCCATTGTCATTCAAATTAAACTTACTTTTTTTAGTTACCGAAAATCCTTTTTTCTTTATATATTTTTGAACTTCATCAATTACTGCTTTATTTTTTTTGCTTATTGCAAATCCTTTTTTCTTCAGATATTCCTGAATTTCAAAAATTGTAATTCTATTTTTTTTCATAATTATATAGCAACTACCTCTTTAACTTCTGGCACGTAATGACATAAAAGGTTTTGAACACCCTGTTTTAACGTCATTGTAGAGCTTGGACATCCAGAACAACTACCTTGTAATTCTACTTTAACCACACCATTTTTAAATTCTTTAAATTTTATATCACCTCCATCTTTTGCAACGGCTGGTCTAATTTTTGTTTCTAAAATACTTATAATTTGTTTCTCAATTTCACTGCGTTCTTCACTTTTTTCTTCAATTAATCCACTTGCAATAACAAACTCTTTTCCTGTCGAATAAAAATCGTTAATTAATGATATAACTATGTGCTTAATGTCTTCCCAATTTACATCTTCTTTTTTATTGATTGATAAAAAATCTGCTCCTAGAAAAACACTTATCACACCATCTATAGATAAAAGGTTTCTAACTAATTCGCTGTCTGTTTCCTCTTTTTTTGTTACTTCAAAAGATCCATTATTAGATACCGGCTTTGCAGGTAAAAACTTAAGGGAATTAGGGTTTGGAGTTATTTCAGTTTGGATGAACATACATCTATATATAGGGATTAATGATAAAATTAATACTAATTAATATATTTGACTAAAAACCCACTAATTCTTTAATTTCTTTAATTTTTTTTGATGCAATTTTATCTGCTTTTTCTGATCCTTCTAATAGAATTGAGTCTAAATATTTTTCATCATTTAATAACTTTTTAATTTCTTTTGATATTGGCTCAAGTTTTTCAATTAGAACTTCTGATAATTTTTCTTTAAATTCTGAAAATTGCTTTCCATTAAAATCATTTATTGAATTTTCTAATTTTTGATTTCTTAAACTAGAATATATTCCCAGCAAATTTTCTGCTTCGGGTCTTTCGATTAGATCTTTAATTTCTGTCGGCATAGGCTTGGTGTCTGTCTTCGCTTTTTTTATCTTATTGAATATTTCATCTTTTTTATCCGTAAGATTAATTCTACTTAAACCTGAAGGATCTGATTTGCTCATTTTTTTCATTCCATCTTTAAGGCTCATTATTCTAGAAAACTGTTTTTGTATTAGGGGCTCTGGAGCTTTTAAAAAATCCTCTGCAATAAAATCATTATTAAATTTTTGCGCAATATCTCTACATAGTTCTAAGTGTTGTTTTTGATCTTCACCCACAGGAACATGTGTTGCATCATACAGTAAAATATCTGCAGCCATTAAGACTGGATAAGAATAAAGACCGATACTAGCTTTTTCTTTATCTTTGCCTGCTTTTTCTTTGAATTGTGTCATTCTATTAAGCCATCCAATTCTTGAAACACAGCTTAAAATCCAAGCAGCCTCTGAATGTGCCGAAACCATAGACTGATTAAAAATTATGCTGTTATTGGGGTCTATTCCACATGCTATAAATGTGGCAGCTGTCTCTCTTATATTTTTTTTTAATTCCTTTGGATCTTGCTTAACAGTTATTGCATGAAGATCTACTACACAAAAAATGCATTCATTTTCTTTATTATTTTGTAACTCTACAAAATTTTTAATTGCTCCTAGATAGTTTCCTAAGTGAAGATTTCCTGTTGGTTGAACACCTGAAAAAATTTTTTTATTCATAACTAATACTTTAGATGAATATCACTAATTTTAAAAGCCTTGATAAATATCGCCATCGAAATGTAAAATGTCAATCCCAATATCACTGCACCTATAAGGTAAGCAGATTTAAAAGTTTCTTCATATGTTAGCTTGTCATTTAAAAAATGAATTAAGAAATTAAAAAATATGCCCATTGCTATCGATGCAACAAAAATTTTTGTAAATCTATCTATAAAAATTAAATTAAAGCTAAATAAATTTTTTTTTTTAAGTAAAATAAACAGAAGAATAGCATTGAACCAGGATGATATTGTTGTTGCTATAGGTATAATTATGAAACCAATTTCTTTAAAGAAAGCAATGCTAATAAAAATATTTAATAGAACTGAGGTTAAAGAAATATAAAATGGGATTTTAGTATTATGTCTTGCAAAAAAGAATGCTGAAAAAACTTTTATTAAAGAAAAAGCAGGTAGCCCCAATCCAAAATAAAATAATGCTTTCGCTGAATTTCTAACACTTACCTCTTCAAATGATCCATAACCAAACAATGAAGATATAATTTCTTCAGAAGCAATTAATAAAGCTATTGCTGCTGGTATACTTAAAAATAAACTGAACTCCAGCGCCTTATTTTGTATTAAGTTTATTTTATCTTTTTTATTATTTTGAATATACTTAGAAAGCTGAGGAAGTATTACCGTTCCAATAGCAATGCCTGCGATTGCAAGGTTTATTTGATAAACTCTATCTGCATAATAGAGATAAGATACCGCACTAGCCTGAAAAGAAGCAATGATCGTTCCTACTAAAATGTTTATTTGAGTAACACCAGAAGAAAAAATACTTGGTAATAGTTTTTTAAAAAATGTTTTTATTTTTTGATTAATTTTAATGTTTAAAATTAATCTAGGTGAAAAATACTTTTTTATAAAAAAGTACAGAAATATAAATTGCAATATTCCTGAAATCGTAACAGCATAAGACAAATAGTATACCAATTGATCATTTAAAATTTTTCCAAATATCAACACTCCGATTAAGAGAATGTTTAAGATAATAGGTGCTGCTGACGCAATAGCAAATTTGTTATGAGAGTTTAAAATTGCTGAGAAAAAAGACGCTAAACTTATAAATAATAAAAAGGGAAACGTGATTCTTGTTAATGTTATTGCTAATTCCATTTTTTGTGAATCTTCTTCAAATCCTGGTGCAATCAGAAATACAAATAATGGCATTAGTATTTCAATAATGATTACTATGAAAAGTAATCCTAAAATAAGTAAATTAAAAATATTGTTAGCAAAATTTTCTGACAGTTTTTTTTTACTCAATAAAGATGAGTAACTAGGTACAAAAGCAGCATTGAATGTTCCCTCTGAAAATAGTCTTCTAAATGTATTTGGAATTCTAAATGCAACAAAGAAGGCATCTGCTAAAGGTCCTGCGCCAAGAAATACTGCAATCAATATATCCCTGACATAACCTAGTAATCTGCTTATTATTGTAAAAAAGCTAAATGTGCCTGTTGACTTAATAAGGTTCATAAATCATATTAGTAATAAATTACTTGCATTTGTATATCTAATTAACATAAATGAAAAAAACTAAAATAGATCATTATACTGATAAAGAAGCTTTAGACTTTCACAGCCAGAACAAACCTGGAAAAATAGAGATTAACTCTTCCAAACCGATGACTACTAAGAGAGATTTGGCATTGGCTTACTCTCCCGGTGTAGCAGTTCCTGTTAAGGCAATTTCTGAGAATCCTGAAGCAGCCTATGACTATACCTCAAAGGGCAATTTAGTGGCTGTTATAAGTAATGGATCTGCAATCTTAGGTATGGGTAATTTGGGTGCATTAGCTTCTAAGCCAGTAATGGAAGGGAAAGCAGTCTTGTTTAAAAGATTTGCAGATATAGATTCAATCGATTTAGAAATTGATTCAAATGATGCCAATGAAATCATCAATAGTATTAAGAATTTTTCCTGCAGTTTTGGAGGAATAAATTTAGAAGATATAGCTTCTCCTGATTGTTTTATTATTGAAGAAAAGCTAAAAGAACTTTTAGACATTCCAGTATTTCATGACGATCAACACGGTACTGCAATTATAACAACAGCAGCATTAATCAATGCGTTGGACATAAGTGGTAAGTCTATAAAAAATATTAAAATCGTAGTTAATGGAGCCGGTGCATCTGCAATAGCTTGTACAAATTTATTTAAGAATAGTGGTGTACTTAATGAAAATGTAACAATGGTAGATCGTAAAGGAGTAATTTACAGAGGCAGAACTGAGGGCATGGACCAATGGAAATCAGCACATGCAATAGATACCAAAAATAGAACCTTGGAAGAGGCTATTAACGGTGCCGATGTATTTTTAGGTTTGTCCGCTAAAGGAGCTTTAAAAAAAGAATTAGTAAAAACAATGGCAAAAAATCCAATAATTTTTGCTTGTGCTAATCCAGATCCAGAAATAACTCCTGAAGAAATAATGGAAGTTAGAGATGATGCTATTATTGCAACTGGAAGATCAGATTATCCCAATCAAGTAAATAACTTAATTGGTTTTCCGTACATATTTAGAGGGGCTTTAGATGTTAGAGCAACTACAATTAATGAAGAAATGAAAGTTGCAGCAGCTAACGCAATTGCTAAATTGGCAAGAGAAGATGTTCCTGATGAAGTCGTTGCCGCAATGGGTGGTGATCGACCCAGATATGGAAAGGACTACATAATTCCATCTACATTTGACCCAAGACTAATTAGTGTAATTCCTGCGGCTGTTGCACAAGCTGCTATGGACAGTGGTGTTTCAAGAAAAGATATAAAAGATTTTGAAGTTTACAAAGATCAACTTAAGCAAAGGCTTAATCCTTCTGTTACCATTATGCAGGGTATTAATTCCCATATTAAAAAAAATCAAAAAAGAATTGTTTTTGCAGATGGTGAAGATGAAAATACACTCAAAGCCGCAATAGCATTTAAAAATACAAAACTAGGAATTCCAATCCTAGTTGGTAAAAAAGAAAATATTAAAGAAAGAATAAAAGAAATTGGATACAGTGAAAATTTTGATATTGAAATAATAAATTCTCAAGATTCCCAAAAACGAGAGAAATATGTAAATTATTTATTTAAAAAAATGCAAAGAGAACAGGGACTTTTGGAAAGAGATTGTGATAGGCTTGTAAGAAATGATCGTGTTATATGGGCCTCTTGCATGGTTGCTTGTGGAGATGCTGATGGTGCCGTTACTGGTAATACAAGAAGATTTGGATCTTCTTTAGATAAGATTACTCAAGTAGTGGATGCACGCCCTGGCGAGATAATGTTTGGTCTAAATATGGTTGTCGCTAAAGGAAAAACTATTTTTGTTGGAGATACTAGCGTTAATGAATATCCAAGCTCGGAAGAGCTTGCAGAAATTGCAATATCCTCCTCTAGAGTAGTAAAATTATTTGGTTTTGTTCCGAAGGTTGCTTTTGTTTCTCACTCAACCTTTGGCCAGCCGCTCACTAGTAGAACCAAACATATCAAAAGAGCTGTTGAAATTTTAAAAAGTAAAAATGTAGATTTTGATTTTGACGGTGACATGCAACCGGATGTAGCACTTAATGAAGAATACAAGGAGCTTTACCCCTTTTCAAGTATTGTTGGAAATGCAAATATCTTAATAATGCCAGGGCAACATAGTGCTGCCATTTCATACAAGATGATGAAGAGTTTGGGCAACACGAAAGTTATTGGTCCACTTCTAATTGGTTTAGGTCAACCAATTGAGATTGCACCTTTAAGATCGTCTACCTCTGATATAATAAATTTAGCTTCGGTTGCTGCTTACTCTGCTGATGTAATTAATTATAAAAAAAACTAATTTTTTTGAATTCTTAAACTTTCAACCAAAACAATACTTGCTATAACGTCTTCAACATCAAATATTTCTTTTGCTTCGCTTATCACTGCTTTTCTCTCTTCTGCTGTTATGGAAATTCCATAAATATATATTTTTTTTTTATAAGTATCTATTTGATAATTAGTTGCCTTAATCTCTGTATTAAAAATTAATGCTGTTCGTAATTGTGAAGTTATTAATAAATCTTTAGCTGATTGTTTAAAATCAAATTCTTCTTTAATTTTAATATCATTTTTAACAGATCTCGCTCCTTTAGTTTCCCAAGCTAATTTAGTAAGTTGAAGCTTTTCTTCTGGGTTTTCCACTTTTCCTGTTAAGAAAATTCTACCATCCAAAACATTTGTGCTTACTGATACTATATAGCTTTTGTCTTTTAGGATCATTCTTGCAGATAGATTTTTTTGCATTACAGAATCATCTATTTGTGTTCCTAAAGACCTTGGATCAAAAGCAATACTGACACCAGATCCAAAAATACCCTTTGAGCTAATTCCTACACAACCAGTAAATATTAAGAAAACTAAACCTATTAAAAAAATTCTATTTTTCATTTTTTAGCTTCAGACAGTAATTGTAAATTTCTTTTTTTGGTACTTTTGAGTTCTGACTAATTAAATCAGTTATATCCTTAATACTTAATTTTTTTATTAACATTTGAATATTTTTTTTATCAGATTCATTTAATATTATCGATAACTTTTTTTCTTTACTCTTTTCAGAAATAACTATTGTCAATTCTCCTTTTGGATCAGATTCAAAGGGTTCAAGATGATCAATGTTGGTTCTAATATATTCTTCATAAAACTTTGTCATTTCTCTACATATTAAAATTTTTCTTCCCAAAAAATGATGTTTAATATCTTTTATAGATTTATTAAATTTACGAGGTGAAATAAAAAAAACAATACAACTATCTAAATTAGATAATTTTTCAAAATCATCTTTGATTTTATTATTTTTCTCTGGAAAAAAACCATAAAAAAAATATCTTTCACTAAAACCACTGATTGATACGGCAGCTGAAACGGCAGATGCTCCTGGTATCGGAAAAACATCAATTTTGTTTATTAAACACTCATTAATTAAAATTGCTCCAGGATCTGAAACAGAAGGTGTTCCAGCGTCAGAAATTAAGGAAACAACACAATCTGATTTCAAAATCTCCATCATCTTCAATAAATTTTTTTTTTCATTAAATTTATGATTTGAAATAAGTTTGGACTTTATTTCGTATCTTTCGAGTAAATTTTTTGAAATACGAGTATCTTCACATAGTATAAAATCAGATTTTTTTAGAATTTCTAAGGCTCTTAAGGTAATATCACTTAAATTGCCAATTGGAGTAGCAACAATATAAAGGCCACTTTTAACTTTGTTATTTTTGTTTGCAGTATGTAGAATCATCAAGTTATAAAATTTATAATAACATTAAAATGAAGAAAATTACCCAAATTATATTAATTTTAACTTTAACTTTCTCACTATCAATAGAGAAAGCATCTACTGAAGAAAAAATTAAAATAGGCTTGCTTGTTCCATTAACAGGTAAAAATTCTGAGATTGGTCAATCTATAATCAAATCTACAAGACTAGCGATCAATGAAATAAATAATTTATCAATTGAAATCATTCCAAAAGATTCTGGATCTAGTCCAGATATAACCCTAAGGTCAGCAAAAGAATTGAGTAAACAAGGTGTAAAAATAGTTATTGGTCCTGTTTTTAATGAAAATTTAATTTACTTAAATGAATTAAGTGAACTAACTTTTTTATCATTAACAAATAAGAATAATAATGTGTCAAAAAATATTATTAATGCAGGCATAAATGCTACCTCTCAATTAAATGCAATCAAAAAGTTTATAGAACTAAATGAAATCAAAAAAACTATTTTTTTAACACCAAATGTAAATTATAAAAAAGAAATTGAAAAAGCCATATCAAATTCTAAAATAAAGATAATAAAAAATTATATTTATGACACAGACCCTACTAAACTTACTAAACAAATTGAAAAAATAACTAATTATGGAAAAAGAAAACAAAATCTTGAAGACGAAATAAAAAGATTAGAAAAATCGGACGAAGATAACAAAGAACAACTAATTTCAGAATTGAGTAAAAAAGATACCCTCGGTAAAGTAAATTTTGATGTAATAGTAATTTCGGATTATGATGAAAGATTAAAAAGTGTTACTACTTCATTATTATACACAGATGTATCTCCTAAGCATAAATATTTTATAACTCTCAATCAGTGGTTTGATAAATCCCTTCTTAGTGAAACCAGCTCACAACCACTCTATTTTCCTTCTGCTAATAAAGATAATTATGATAATTTTTCATCCAAATACTTCGAAAAATATAATCAATATTCAAATCCATTATCTTTCTTAAGTTACGACCTTGTAGGTCTCGTTTACTATTTAATACTTCAAAACAACTATATTGTAGATAAAAAGTTATTTACTAAAAAAACTTTATTCAAAGGAAAGGTCGGAATTTTTGAAATTAAAGATAATAAAATCAATCATATCTTAAACTTTTATAAAATAGAAAATAAAAAATTCAAAGAAATTTTTTAATCTTTTCAAAGGCTTTAAATCGATGATCTATTTTATATTTTTGTGAAGGTTTCATTTCACCAAAAGTAATTTTCTTTCCTTTTGGTATAAAAATAGGATCATAACCAAATCCATTTTTTCCTTTCATAGAAGAAGAAATATATCCTTCTATTTTTCCTATAGAATTTATGGTCTTTTGATTGGGTCCAAAAATAGTTAAAGCACAAATAAATCTTGCCTTAATTTTTTTAGTTTTCCAGTTTACTTTTTTTTTATTTAATTCTCTAAAAACTCTATTCATTGCTTTAACAAAGTCTCCTTTTTTCCCACCCCATCTAGCCGAATAAATACCTGGATTGCCCTTCAAAACATCAATCTCCAACCCCGAATCATCAGACAGACAAACCATCTTTGCTTTTTTAGAGAAGTATCTAGCTTTGATTAAAGAATTTTCCTTAAAAGTTTTTCCATTTTCTATCGGACTTTTAATCTTAAAGTCAGATACAGCATAAATTTCAAGGTTTTTAGGTAATAAACTCCTAATTTCTTTAAATTTACCGCTATTATTGGTGCCTATTAATAATTTAGTAATTTTTTTCTTTAGCATCTAGCAATTATAGAATTTCATACCATATAAGTCTCAATGGAAAAAGATCAAAACACTAATTCTGAGACTCAAAATAAGGATGCTGAAGACGTTAAAGCAGATGATTTAAATAATGACACTCAGACTAATACTTTAGAAAATAGTGAACAAACAAAGGAGGTTACTCCTGAGGAAAAAATTTTAGAATTAGAAGACAAGGTAGCTAGAGCATTTGCTGAAATGGAAAACCAGAGAAGAAGATTTGAAAAAGAAAGAGAAGATGCTTTTAATTATGGGGGTTTTGCTTTTGCAAAAGAAACTTTAAACTTACTGGACAATTTGGAAAGATCAAAACAGATATTAGAAAGTGATGAAGTCTTAAAAAATTCTGAGTCCCTAAAAAAAACTTTAGAACATTTTGATATTATAAATAAAGATATGGTTTCTATTTTATCAAAAAATGGGATTACTCCTTTGGATTCTATTGGGAAAAAACTTGATCCAAATTTTCATCAGGCAATGATTGAGATTGATGATGATCAAAAAGAACCTGGCACAATTGTTCAAGAAATTCAAAAAGGCTTCATGATGAAAGACAGGCTACTTAGACCTTCTCTAGTCGGTGTTTCAAAGAAAACTAAAAATAAAGAAGAAAAAAGTGAGGAAAACAAGGAGAATTCAGACAATTTATAATATTTGTCAGAACTTGTAGATTAAAAATTAACACTTATATGAAGGATAGGATTTAAATTATGAGCAAAATTATAGGAATAGATTTAGGAACAACAAATTCATGTGTATCTATCATGGAAGGTAGTCAACCCAAGGTTTTAGAAAATGCAGAAGGTGCAAGAACAACCCCTTCAGTTGTTGCTTTTACAGATGATGGTGAAAAACTTGTTGGACAACCCGCAAAGAGACAGGCAGTAACTAATCCTGAAAATACTATATTTGCTGTAAAAAGATTAATTGGAAGAAATTTTGAAGATCCGACTGTAAAAAAAGATATTGCAGCAGCACCTTTTAAAATAGTTAATTCAGAAAAAGGTGATGCTTGGATTGAAGCAAGAGGTGAAAAATACTCACCTTCACAAATATCAGCTTTTATTCTTATAAAAATGAAGGAAACAGCTGAAAAATATTTGGGTCAAGCAGTAACTAAAGCAGTAATAACAGTTCCTGCTTACTTTAATGATGCTCAAAGACAAGCAACAAAAGATGCGGGTAAAATTGCAGGATTAGAAGTTTTAAGAATTATAAATGAACCTACGGCTGCTTCTCTAGCCTACGGTTTAGATAAAAAAAAAGAAAATAAAAAAATTGCTGTATACGATCTGGGTGGTGGAACTTTTGATGTATCGATTCTTGAATTAGGTGATGGTGTTTTTGAGGTTAAATCTACTAATGGTGATACATTTTTAGGTGGAGAAGATTTTGATAACACAATTGTTGATTATTTAATTGGGGAGTTTAAAAAAGATAATGGTATAGATTTACGAGCTGACAAACTGGCTCTTCAAAGATTGAAAGAGGCTGCTGAAAAAGCAAAAATTGAACTTTCTTCTGCTGAACAAACAGATGTTAATTTACCATTTATAACCGCAGATAAAACAGGTCCAAAACACATTAATTTAAAAATGACTAGAGCGAAATTAGAAGCTTTAGTTGAAGACTTAATTTCAAAAACATTACCTCCCTGTAAAACTGCACTCAAAGATGCTGGTCTTACAGCCAATGAAATAGATGAAATTGTAATGGTTGGTGGTATGACAAGAATGCCAAAAGTTTTAGCAGAAGTTAAAAGCTTTTTTGGAAAAGAGCCTAATAAAAGTGTAAACCCAGATGAAGTTGTTGCAATGGGCGCTGCTATACAAGCTGGTGTACTTCAGGGAGATGTTAAAGATGTACTACTTTTAGACGTAACACCTTTATCTCTTGGAATTGAAACGTTAGGTGGAGTTTCAACAAAATTAATTGAAAAAAATACAACAATACCGACAAAAAAAAGCCAAGTTTTTTCCACAGCAGATGATAATCAGCCTGCTGTGTCAATAAGAGTCCTTCAAGGTGAGAGGGAAATGGCTTCTGACAATAAAATGTTAGGTAATTTTGAGTTAGTTGGTATTGCACCAGCTGCAAGGGGAATACCTCAAATTGAGGTAACTTTTGATATTGATGCAAATGGAATTGTTAGTGTTTCGGCAAAAGATAAGGGAACTGGAAAAGAACAAAAGATTCAAATTCAAGCTTCCGGTGGCCTAAGCGATGATGAAATTGAAAAAATGGTTAAAGATGCAGAAGCAAATAAAGATGAAGATAAAAAGAAAAGAGAGTCTGTTGATGCAAGAAATCAAGCTGACACTTTAATTCATTCAACAGAAAAAAATCTAAAAGAACATGGCGCCAAAGTTTCAGATGCAGACAAAAAAGCAATAGAAGACGCCTCATCTGCCTTAAAAGAAATAATTAAGGGGACTAACATCGAAGATATTAAGAAAAAAACAGAGACTTTAGTTCAAGCTTCTATGAAATTAGGTGAAGCGATTTAT
>Ga0209709_10001592_pt1 | contig 20784 bp, 17 predicted proteins | sample ArcticOcean_MG_C_2_FD_187435 | JGI IMG/M metagenome (GOLD analysis project Ga0209709, IMG submission 187435) | Marine microbial communities from western Arctic Ocean - ArcticOcean_MG_CB4_136 (SPAdes) (version 2) | ecosystem: Environmental > Aquatic > Marine > Oceanic | place: Arctic Ocean...
AATATCCTCATCACCATCTATGAGTTGTGCGGTGATCTTCGCATAAAAGATGTTTGACGTGAAGTTGATATCAACTAGTGGAGTTACACCCGTACTAACAGTTCTAGAAACACTGTATGTCTTTTTAGTGACACCACCCGTATTTGTGATGAGACCACCAGTGACATAGACGTTATTTCCTACAGTGAGATTTGAGCTTACATATGCGTTACCAACCACGTGAAGGTTGGAACTGGGTGTCGCAGTTCCCAAACCAACACTCGCATCCACTGCATCTACGTACAGAATATTAGAACCAACTTTTAGGTCACCGCCACCCGTGATTCGCGCCTTTTCAGTACCAGCGACTGAAAAACGAATGTGTTGAGAAGCTGGTGTATTGAGATGTGTTGGCCCAGTGGCTGTCTGTTTAAGGGCGAAATTGGTAGCACTATTGTGATCGAAGTGTGCGAATGTTGCGTGATCATCGTCGGTTCCGTTATATCCTATAGCGGCGCGGCCGAGAAATGATGTTTGATTTGCGTCGGGGCCCACATGTATATTTGAAGTCACATATACATTCCCATTTACATGAACGTTGGCATCCACATTAGCGTTTGTCCCGAAACCCACATTCCCTACATTGTAGTAGATATCTGTACCCGTAGTGACCCAAGGGGAAGTCACGAATGGAGCATCATCTTCGAATAAAGTTCCAGTAAATTTAATGTCACCTTGAACGTGCAAGGTTTTATCAGGCTCAGTGGTACCCACACCAACCTTGTTGTTTACAGCATCTACGTGGAAAGTATTTGTATCTACAGTGACATTTGAGGAAATGTATGAATTACCAGTCACTTGAAGATCATAAACCGGGGTCGCTGTTTTAATACCGATTTTACCACTCGTTATTATACCTGTATTAGTGTTTGTAAATTGGACAGTGTTTGAGGTTGTATTACCATTTGCTACTACAGCACCCAAAGTCGTGACAAGACCTGTGAGGGTACTACCATCACCATAAAACTTTGCCGCATAAACATTCCCTGTGACACCTAGACCACCGGCAACCTTAGCTGCACCTGTCGAGGTTGAAGTAGAGATAGTCGTGTCAGTCACAGTGAGATTATCCACCTCGGCACCCTCAAAGTTTACCGCGCTTCCGTGTATAGCACCCACGACACCTAGGCCACCCGCAATTTTGACTGCGCCCGAAGTTTTAGAGTTTGTGAGGGTTCCATCTGTAACGGTTAGGCTATCTATTTCAGCATCTTCAAAATTTACATTTGATGCATGAATGTTACCTGAAACACCTATACCGCCACTCACTATGAGCGCACCTGAGGTCTTATTCGTAGTGGATGTGACGTTCTGAATGGTTGCACTATCGAGGATGGCGGCTTCAAAGTTTACATCCTTCGCATGGATATTTTTACCCACACCTAGACCACCTATGATGGTAACCGCACCGGTTGTTTTACTCGATGCATCTGTACCATCCGTCACCACTGAAGACTTGGAGCGCGCGACAGCCACATTCGAGTTTCCGTGAACATCTAGTGTATACGCAGGGGTTGCAGTGAGGATACCAACCCTATCAGTAACAGTGTCCACATGGAAAGTAGTCGTATCTACTGTAAAGTTATTTTGAACTTGGAGATTACCCAAAACATCTAGGGTTACGTTATTACTATCTCCATCAATTTGAGTATCTGTATGTTTATTTAGAGTATATCCAATAGATAATCGTTTGGGTGCTTCATCACCGTGATGCGCTATGGCGATATTGTGTCCGGGATATTCCATGATGATACCCACATCAAGAGCACTTTGTGTGTTATTATTCGCGAGGGTCAATATCCGATCTTGAATGACTGTATTATTTGAATGAACTACAAACACATTACCCGTTTGAAAGATATTACCAGTAACTTGAAGACCACCCGAAATAATTATGTCTGGTCCATCTTTAGTTATGATTGAATCTTCCAAGAACTTTGTAGAACCTACAATTGGAAACTTATCAACACTGAGACCCACTATAGCGATGTTACTTCCCACAGTCAGATTGGAACTTACCGAAACATTTCCATCTACAACTACAGTGTTTGCACCATCTTCATTCACATAAAAATTTGTACCAACGCTTAGGGTATGACCAGGTTGTGTGTTGGCTATACCAACATTTGAGTGAGAAACAAAACTTGTTTCTGTTCCAGTGAATTGAACTATATTGGAAGTTGTATTACCATTTTCCGAGATGGATTGTAGAGTTGTTGCGATATTTGAAAGAAGTCCACCATCACCAACGAACCTAGATGCGTACACATTATCTGTGACACCTAGACCACCCGCTACGATTACTGATCCAGTGGTTTTAGATGTGGATAAGGTTGTATCTTCGATTGTCAAACTATCAGCCACGACATCTTCAAAGTTAACATGTGTCGCATGAATATTACCAACGACACCTAAACCACCAGCTATACGCACGGTACCAGTTGTCTTAGAAGTTGTGGAAGTTGTATTGGTTACATGAAGACTGTCAAGTTCAGCTGCTTCAAAATTCACAGCACTTCCATGTATAACACCAGTTACACCTATACCACCTTTGACGATGAGAGCACCGGTGGTTTTAGAGCTTGTGGTGGTGGTATCAGTTACTATGAGACTATTAGCTGTCGCGTCTTCAAAATATGTATTTGTCGCATGAATATCTCCAACTACACCTAGACCACCAGAAACCTTAAGGGCACCAGTGGTTTTAGAGCTTGTGGCGGTGGTATCAGTTACTATGAGACTATTAGCTGTCGCGTCTTCGAAATATGTATTTGTCGCATGAATATCTCCAACTACACCTAGACCACCAGAAACCTTAAGGGCACCAGTGGTTTTAGAGGTTGTGGCTGTGGTATCGGCGATGGATACATTTGAGGTCACAAACACATTACCTACAACGTGTAACTCAGCCGAGGGTGACACTGTATTAATACCTATATGATCGGCTACCGTGTCCACATGCAAAGTATTAGTATCAACAGTTAGGTTTGAAGAAATATACGTATTACCTACTACATGAAGGTTGGCATTGGGTGTAACGGTCCCGACTCCAACAGAATCACTCACTGTGTCTACATGAAATGTATCGGTGTTTATCGTGAGATTTGAGGACACGTAGACATTACCCACGACATGAAGATTCGCGTCAGGAAATTTGGTCTCAATTCCTACGGAATTGGTTGTGGAGTCCACATGTAAGGTGTCTGTATCAACAGTTAAGTTGGAACTCACATAGGTATTACCTACAACGTGAAGATTCGCAGAGGGATTCACTGTTCCAAGTCCTATGAACTTGTTTTCCACATCTACATGGAGGGTATCGGTGTCAACTGTAAGATTTGAGGACACGTAGACATTACCCACGACGTGGAGATTGGCGTCAGGTGTTTTAGTTTCAATACCAACGGAGTTTGTTGCAGAGTTAACATGGAATGTATCTGTATCGACGGTGAGATCTTCGGAAATGTATGTATTACCCATGACATGGAGCGTCGCATCGGGGTGTTTTGTTTCTATTCCCACAAAGTGTTTGTTTACATCTACATGTAAAGTATTTAGATCCACTGTAAGATTGGAACTCACATAGACATTACCGACCACATGAAGATTGGCATCTGGTGAAGCATTATTAACGCCGACGGAATCATTCACTGAATCAATAAAAAGTGTATCTGTATCAACTGTAAAGTTATTTGAAACATTGAGAGTGTTGTGTATGGTTGTTCCATATGTAAATTCTTTGGAAGCTGCGTTGTACATGAGAAGGTTTGAGTTGTTCACATTCCTCACAGGATTGATAAAAAGTGCGTTTTGTGTAGTCGTATTGTTAAATCCCGCTGTATCTGTTCCACCGTTGATGATAATAGAACCAGCTGCTTGAGCTGTCGGGTATCCCGCGTAGTAACCTATGGCTATAGCACCTTCACCTTGATTAAACTTACCTGCACCATCACCGATAGCGATGGATTTTTGACCTTGATTTTGGCTACCGGCATCTTTACCGATGGCGATGGAAGATATAGCTTGGTTTTGACCCCCAGAATTTTCACCAATCGCGATGGAGGATGCGGCTTGATTTTCGAACGCAGCCTTTTCACCGATGGCGATAGAACTATTTCCTTGATTGGTTTCACCGGATCTTTCACCAATGGCGATGGAAGACTCTGCCTGCGTGACACTACCAGATTTATATCCAATGGCGATGGAGTTAGAATGTTGACGGTCATAACCAGCTCTATATCCCACAGATATGAGATACGCGTTTGAACTTGGGTGAATGGTAGTACCCGTATCTTCACCTATGAGTAAACGATTATATCCAGAATTATCCACGCGTCGGGTGGCAGCGATTGTTCCATTTACATCAAGATCTTTTGTGGGATTAAGTTGATTTATACCAACTCTGTTTGATTCAACATCTACATGGAGAGTATTTGTATCAACTGTCAGATTTGAGGACACGTAGACATTACCAACGACATGAAGTTCTGCGGATGGGGTCAGTGTATTAATACCCACTTTATCAACACCTGAATCCACAAACAAAGTATTCCCATCAACAGTCAAGTCCGCGGAAATACTTGTATTACCAGTGACCACCAAAATATTCGATCCAAACTCATCCACAAAAAGATTCGAACCCACATCTAGGGTGTGTGTGGGACTCGTGTTTATGATACCGACATTTGATTGTGTGAAAATTTGACCATACACATGGACGTTTATATCTTGATTTGTCGCAGGGGTTATGGTATGACCAGTGGCACTCGAGTTTGTATACCCGATCGCAAATTCCTTTTGATTTTCCAAAAACCCCAAAGCAATATTTGAACCTGGTCGAGTCATAATGAAACCGAGATCCAAAGTTGGGTCTCCGACAGCGTTATCTTTACCAATTTCTATGATGGCATCCCTAATGATAGTATTATTTGAGTGTAAAGTTGTGACCAGACCATTAAAAGTCGCATCCCCATCGACGACCAAATTGTTTTGTATATATGTACTCCCCAAAACAGTTAATGTGTTTGAAGCACTTGTATTTACAAATAATTTAGAACCCACCGATAAAGTATCTGTAGGTGTACTATTTGATATACCAACAATCCCCGAGGTTACAAAACTTGTAGTTGCTGCAGGAGTAACCGTATCGAATGCATCGGTATATGAATCAAATCGTATTGTATATGGAGTCGTATTCCCGTTTTTTGTCGCACCGGCAAGATTAAAGTTTAGAATTTCACTTGCGATTGCATTCGAATCTGTAATCTCTTTAGTAACCCTGTTATATGACAAAACCATAACGTTTGCAGCTCCGCCCGGAGTTTGAACAGGGTCTATACGAATGGGTGTCAAATATGTAGTTCCGGGTGTAGCTACCTCTAATTCGACCTCACTCGCATTGAACACGATTGTATTTTCTGCCTGGTCATTGGTACAATTTTTACCGAACCTAATTTTGGTAGACCTCTCTACCGTCGGCAAGTTCTTGACCATTTAATATAGAATGCTATTTTAATTTGCATACAGAAGTCCCGCCATTCCATTCTCAACCCGTAATATGTTGTAGTTTACGGCATATATAGGATCGTTGATATTCAGAGACTCACTCATTATCTTGGCTGAACTTAAGCGACTGAAATTCAGTGTACCGGTGGGCTGAAGGGAACTTGTTGAGAGACAGAATGGGTACAAGAAGAAATCGGGGGACGCCACAAAGTTGGTGTGGTAGTAGTGTGACACATCTATGAAATGTGGCTTACCCCACCGGTAATTTGCGACATCTATACCATTAATACTGAGTTTCACCTTGTTTGTGGCTGAAGTGAGAGCGCTATTGGACGCGGTATTAGACGACGCTATGTACTTTACAGGGTGGTTAAATGTGAGTTCTTGAAGAGTTGTCCCAGAACCAATATTCTTTTGAACTTGTGTGATGAGAAGGTCATGTTTACGAGAAACCATGTTTCCACGTTCTTCATTATCCAAATAGATGTAATTGGCAAATAGTTCTATATTTTTGTTATTAACATCGGGTCCCCAATAAATGCGGAGCTCTACATTATGATAATTGAGCGCTACGAGGGGTAGGGCAGATTGAGGCGTTTCACAGAAAAAGAAGCGTAAAGGGTAAAAATAAGATCTAGCGCTCACACCCGGGTGTGTACCTTGAGCACTTTTAGATACGTTTTGTGCGAATGTGTCTACAGCTATGTTTTCAGTAAACACAGAATCTTGGGTGTCAATAACAGACCCCCCTATCAGAAGCTCCACTTTCTCGATGATGTTATCCCACCTTTCCGAATCGAGAGCTTGTGTATTATCGTCCATCGTCAGATAGACATAGCTGAGAAGATCACCAGTTCTTTCGAACTGGACACTTGACATAGAATTACTTTTCACACTTCCATGGATCGTTTGCTTTTCGATGGATTGTGAAAAATTGGAGTGTCGTTTAAAGACTGAACTAAAAAACGATATCTCAGGGTTTCCCGTGATATATTCATCCTGGGCACCAACGGCAATGAGTTGAGTGATACCGGCTGACATCGTTTACTTTATAAAGAGAAAATTACATGTTACTTTTCCTACACATGAATCGGAGGACTAAAATATTTTTATCTGTCGCTGTCGCACGGGTGATCGTATTACCATCCTGATTGCGGATAGTGACTGTGAAACGATCTAAACGACGAATTGGGTCTATATACTGGGTGAAAATTGGGTATTCATCTTTAAATCTGACTACAGTAGTAGCATCGGAAACGATACTCGCAAAAGAACCTCTAATAATACTCATATCAGCTTGTCCATTCAGGACATTGGAAGCTCGGTCAGAAAAATTAGAATCGAGTTCATCTATAGAGACGTAACAATGTTCTGTAGCGGAAGTTGTCCGGATACGAGCACCCAATAACTTAGCCTGAACAACATTTTTCAGTGGCTGTTGAAGGAAACAAGTAAAAGTGTTCGCACTCGTTTGATCAATCGAATCAATAGTAATAGTGTGATATTCGTAGTTGAGATCTGGGGTCGCCATTTATAGTTAGCTTAGATTAAAGATCCACCAATTCCATCTTCGATGGCGTATCCAGCGTGTTCACTGACCAGCTGCTGGGCACCACAGATACCACCGGGGGTAAGACCAGTGGTGTAAGCACTACCCTTCTTACCTTGACCCGGGGCACATTCAATCTTGTTCTCAAGATTAAACATAGACTTTTCGTTCACAGTCTTGATAATAATAGGCATGGGCTGGTAGTTGCTGATATTCTTGTTGGCACTCAGGGCAAAAATGATCACCAACAAAATGGCGATGGACATGAGGGCGGTGCGGTTCTGCTGGTTAAGCTTAAACATTTATAATAGACCAATATATTTTTCTAAACTGCGTTAAAGGTATTTTTTTAGTTTCCATATAGAGAGTAGATGGACGAAGAAATTGTAATCGATCGGGGATCCACAAATGTGATGAAACTAGATGCAGATGAACAGGCCCTGATGGATGAGATTGAAATCTCTGCTCCCCGTCCTCAGCGTGTTCCACGACCCACGAACCATATGTCCAGACCCGCCCCCCAAATGCAACAAGAAGCTATGGATGCTTTCGCGAACCCCAATAAGCAGAATACTCCCGCCCCTCCAGGTGATGAGGAGGAGATTGATTATGGTGAGGATGAACCAACATTTTTCGATGATGACATGAACATGGGTTCTGGTCAGCAGGAGGATCAGCCTTCAAAGGGCTACGGTTCCATCGATGAAGAGAAGGCAGATTTGATTAATAAACTTGGGCGTTTAGAGAAGAAGGGGTTTGCTGTGAATAAACGCCTGAATGCCTATTCAAATGTTGATGAACTTCGTTCGGAAGTAAAGAGGATCACATACAGTATAGATGTTGAACAATCTGTACGCTTTTCTCGGAGGATGCTCGTCGCCTGTGTAACCGGTCTCGAGTTTTTGAATAAGAGGTACAACCCCTTCGAGGTCCAGTTGGAGGGGTGGTCCGAGTCTGTAATGGAAAATGTGGATGACTATGATGGTGTGTTTGAGGAACTCTATGTGAAGTACCGATCTAAGGTGAACATCGCCCCAGAAATCAAGTTGATAATGATGCTCGGTGGCTCTGCTATGATGTTCCACCTTACCAATAGTATGTTCAAATCGGTGATGCCCAATATGAACGATGTCATGAAGCAGAACCCCGATCTCATCAAGAGTATGATGAGTGCTGTTCAAAACACAACTCGCAATACCGATGGTCCGTCTGTTGATGCACCAGTCGGTGGCACAGGTGAATATGAGATGAAGGGTCCCGGCCTTGACATTTCCAGTCTCATGGGTGGAATTTCTATGCCACCCCCACCCCCAATGAACACTAACTTGGGAACACAGGGTACCATCCGTGAGGAGGATGACGATGATGATGTTTCCGATATTATGTCCATTTCCGGTGATTCAACTGGGGGTGAGCTCAGACAAGTAAATGTTAACTCTTCTAAACCCAAAAGGACGAGACGAAAGAAGAAGACTGAAATTAATCTCTAAATATATATAAATGATAGCGTACTGCCTACTGGAGGATCTGAATCCTCCAGTCAAACAACAAAAGCCAATCGTGGAACTCGAAGTCGAGGAAGATAAACCAACGATTGGTCGCGAAGAAACTGAACTCAATTATGTCGTCATGGCTTTCATTGTCGGCGTGATTGCTCTAGCCGTCTCTGATTCCATCAGGGCATAATTACCTTTTTATCTACCGCAGGGTTTTCCCTTGTAGTAAATTTAATATGTGAAAGTTGCTTTATTTACATTACCACCGCCACCGTTATCAAGTGTCGCAGAACCTGTGAGTTTATTTGTAATAGTTTTTAGAGATCCAGCAACACCCGAAACTAATTCCACGAAAATGTCATATGCGTAGTTTCTATTGGTATCCTTAATGATTGGTACAATCTGTACTGAGCGTTTCCCTGTCACCACAATGGGACTCCATGGATACAGGTTAAGACCACTGAACATATTTTTAGTACCAATAGCTATGTCAACACTCGGGGCTGTTCCGTCGTGTGTACCGCCTTGGACTTCAAGTATCATACTACTTACGTTGTCGACTGAGCTTGCACCACTTGTTGTCTCTCTCAATTGAGCGATAATCTTAGCGTAGAATGTTTCGGGCCCAAAGTTTAATTGCACATCTTGACCATTACCCGTTGTGATTGAAAATTGTTTAGAATATCGCTTACATGCAACTTCATCAGAGTTTGTGATGATACCACCATTGACGTGAATCGATGTATTCGCATCCGCACCAGATAAACCAATGGCTACTTGGTTACCAAGATCAATTTTACCATCAATTTCGAGATCACCAAAGACCTCGACATTGCTTCTCACTATGAGATTTAGAACCGGGTCAATTACAACATTACCAGTCACATCACCGTAGATATTAGAAACACCACCGGATGTTTTGAACTCCATAATCGCATCCGCAGAAGAGTGTTCTAGTCGAGCCTTACTGTTATACACAGTGAAACGCTCACTTGGATTTACTGTACCTATCCCAACATTACTCGAATCAATTATATGAATACCATCAGCTTCAACGCTATTTTTGACCGCACCTAAGACAGTCCCGTGTACCGAGTGTTGTGTGTTACTGAAACCCCTCACATACCCTCCGTAGTTATCGTTTGTATTCAAACTGACACCTATTTTGTTATTGGTTCCCGGGCTTTGTAATTTAAGAACATCTATGTCTGTTGTGACACCTGAGTAGATGTGTACATTTGATTTAGGTACTGTAGTACCAAACCCGACATACCCTTCTGGTGTTATTCGAACACGTTCAGTAATTGTATCTGTTGCTGTGGTGTTATTTCTTATGACTAAATTCGCTGTGTTTAATGTATCGATAACTCCATCGAATAAATCAGAAGATAGATTCATGTTACCGGTTTTAATTTTTTGACCCGAAGGGAAGGCGAAACCACCATTACAGAACAATCTATCTTCATCCGCTAAAGATGTCTCATCTGTAGTCCCGATGAGAATTTTTCCTGTTTTTGTAATCACTAAAGTTTTAAACCCAGAACTAGATGCATTATCCGCTATAATGTTTTCTCGGGCCGCTACTGTTTCTAAACCTGGTACAAGGGGGAACGTTTCCCATATGTGTTCAGCTGCAACAGTTCTAATTCTATCAGGACCCAAACCGGTTCGTTCATTACCCTTGAATATTAATAACTCAGTTTTACCTTGACCAGCAGACGAGTAGAGTTGTTCTTTTATGATTGTATTACCAAATTCGTCACCAGTTATACCACTGAATGATAATTGGTTACCTATGACAACATCGCCATTAACCTCTAATTTACCCCGGGGTACATCGGTTCCGATCCCCATATTACCCGAAGTACCGTCGATAAAGAGTCGACTTTTCGTCGAATCATTAATTACATTGGGATTTCTGGTAACTCTGAAGTCACCCGCGGATCCTGTTACACCCATAGAATATCCAGTGGGGTTACCGGAAATACCATCAGCTTGAACAAACGCCGCAAAGGCATTTGATGTGAGAGTATCAGCCCTCATAGCTACGATGGCGTCATCTGCGATATCATCAATCTTTTCACTATGTACGAGAACGCCATTAGTTACTGAATTTCCTATTCCAGTTGTGATGATTTCTAAATGTGACGCTGGCGTCGTTGTACCAATTCCAACGCGTTTATTACTTCGCCACGTCATCACATGATTCGGGGTGTTATAATCATCACCTGCTAAAGAGAGGTTCAATTGAGAACGAGCTGTCCCCGAAGCGGTTCCATGTTTCCCCATTTGGAAAACACCCCGAACACCATGCTGTCCATCTGTACCACCTTCTCGTGTAAGTTGCATGACATTTTTGAAATCAGATGCGCTCGTAACTGGGGAAGTATTGGTAACTACTAGTGGAGTTCCGAGGTGACTAAAACCGTTTCGATTAACAACTTGATCATTAAAAAAGGCTGTACCACCAGATACGTGGAAACGTCCTTGAGGTACCGAAGTACCCACACCAACATTACTCGTTTCTAAAACGGTCAATGCTGGTGTACCCATGGATGCGGTCGTACTCGCAAAAAAGTTGATACCTTTACCGCTACCAACGATATTTTCGATTCTAGTTTCTTTCGTCACTGGACTCGTAAATATCCTCATATTTGTCCCCGTATTACCAAATATTGCTGCGTTACTTCCATTGATTTTAAGATTGCCATCAATGGTTAAATGTTCACTGGGGCTTGTATTAGAAATACCAACATATCCATTGGATGCTACGCGTACTCTCTCAGTATTTTTGGTGAAGAATCGGATATTTTGAGCACTGGCTGAAGTTTTAGCGCCATATATCTCAATCGCACTTATGTTTGCCGTGAGTGGTCCAGCTTTGAGCACTACAGCATTTGATAACGTGTCATTATCATCTGTATCGGCGTGAACGAGCACGTTCGCAGTAGATGTGATTCCTGAATCACCTTCAACCTCAATGAAATCCTGTACACGAATAGATTGTGTGATGAGACGATTTGTCACAGTATTACCTAGAATTGTTAAGGTATTCGACGCAGTCGAAGCTGTGTTTATGAACAATTTGTTACCAACTGACAACGTGTCAGTTGGATTTGTATTGGCTATACCCGTCGGTGTGTTACCAGTTGTTTGAATACTATGGGCTTGAATAGTGGATGTCACCACCATTGGTATCGCCGCATCTGCATCTAATGTAATGAGACTACCCACAGTAAGTCCATCGTCACCTATTCTCACACCCTTAAAATACCCATATCCATTAGCATGTAAAACGTTCGCGGATGATGTTGCGGTATCATTTATGTATACATTTGAACCCACGGAAAGACTGTAATTTGGTGACGTATTGGCTATACCCAGATTATTTTGTGTGTATAAATCTCCAAAAATATGAAGATTTGTTGTGGTCGCTGGATCGATCGTAAAGTTTTGAGTAAGAGGTCCACCGAATGTACGGCCCAATTTCATTCTATCATCAGTTTGTGTGTACCCGAAAAACACATTAGCGTCTCCAGCCTTTTGAACCATTAATGTAGCCATATCATAATTTCCATCATTCCCTGCAAATGCACCGATATTCGCAGGATCAGTGGCCATTTGAATGACAGCATTTGATATGACAAGACTGTTTACTTGCAAATAATCTGGAATTTCTGTGATGGATAAGTTACCAACCATTTCTGTGTTTCCAAAAATCCGAAGCACACCATTCTTCACGACAACGTTACCATTTTCAAAGACGGCCACATTAGAATCTGTATCTGGATCGAGTTCATTACCTACACTCAAAAAACTACCCACAGTCGCATTAGTTGTGAATGTATTTCCAGTAACTTCGAGAACATTTGAATCGCTAATACTCACCTTAAATTTGTCAACTAATTCAAGTTGATTTGTAAATAAAAGATTAGATGTGAAAATGTTACCATTTACTGTGACTAAATCACGATTATCTAAACTGATAAAAAATTCCTGGTTATCACCAACTTGAAAATCATTGACCGGGTTTTGAGTCTTAACACCAATCTTATCAGTCACGTTCATGCGTGCCGTCTTAATAGTTTTAGAGACGTCCAAAATGACCTCTTGACCACTTTGCATGAAGAGATCAGCGCCGATGGAGAAACTTTTTGTCGGAACTGTGTTGGCAATACCTATACGATCGACAACAATCTCATCGGCCTCAATCTCACTTGTAATAATACTTCGTACTGTAGTGAGAATATCCTGCTCTGTGGGATCAGCGTCCATATTCGACACGAAAATCTGATCGAAACGAACAGTTCTACCCATCTATACATTAACTACCGAATAAAATTCCTGCCAATCCACCCTTAATTCTCAGCACGTTGTAATTTACAGCATACACAAACAGTGCCTGGTTAGTTGGTCTATTCAAACCCTTCTCAGCGCCTCTGATGGTTAACTTGGCGTTGTCAAGACGACTGAAATTACAAGATCCAGATGGATTATAGTCTGATGCGTTCATACAAAAGTGGTACGCGAAGAATCGAGTATACATTAACACTTGACTCTCTGCGATAAATTCAGAAGTTCCAAATGATGATTTATAATAATTTTGAACTGTGTGAAAATATAATGGACTCATCTTTTCGAGTAGAGGTATCCCGTTTATTTGTAAATCTGCATTCTTGAATGTGAAACGATCATTGGCGAAATCACCACTGTTTGCACCGAATCCAAAGAATAACGATTTAACCGGGTGATTGAAAGAAGATATATCGCATACATTTTCATTTGTGGCGACTGTATTATCTATCGTAGTTGTAAGTGGGAATTCTATTTTCTGAACTTGTGTAATCACAAAATCTAGTGGTCGACTAATCAAAGATTCCCTCTCTTCCTTGTCTAAATATACATAGTTTCCATATATTTTAGCATTCTTATCGTCGGCTGTTATAGTAGCTAAGTTTGTTTCATCAAAATTAATTCTTATTTCGACTTCATGATGTTGAAGCGCTATGAGAGGTAAAAATGCTTTATGATCACAGAAAAAGAAATGAAGTGGAACAAATGTATAGTTAGATGTCGAGGTTTTGTTATTAAGTTCTTGTGTTTTATTCCAGGTGTCAGCTAAATAATTTGGCCATATGTCACCAAAGTAATCATATGGCTGTGAATCTACTTTCTGACCACCTATAAAGAGATCTAGTGTGGAATTGAAAAACAAGTTTGATGCTATATTCGCATTAGAGTTTAGAGAACTCGATTCAAACCATAACCCATTGATAACATCCCCTAAAACAGGAATTTTAATAGACACATCTTTATCTGAAATGTTTTTAATATATTTTGGAGCTTGTGAAAAGTTTGTATGTCTCATAAACTTCATCCGGAAAAAGGAATGTCCATCGTCACTAGTCAAATAGACATCTTGCATTCCCTTGGATACCAATTGTATTAATGCACCCGACATTTAATAGATGTTCAGATTATAAAAACAGGCACTTTCCCTGAGGGAAGTCACTCTTGTTTTCTTCAACAACCTTTCCGCGGATATTGAAACCACCTTGTCTGTATACCTTCATTCGCTTGTAATACATCGCTGTGAATATAGACCAAGGGTCGTGTACGTCGTATATATGAGGATCATTCTTCTTCCCTTTAGTTTCTCTCATAATACGTCCAATACTTTGAGTGATGTCAGATTTAGGACTCGCTAGAATAACTGTATCGAGTGTTGGAATATCGAGCCCTTCATGTGCTTGACTGAACGTAGCGAAGATGATCTTCTTCTTTGAAGACTCTTGAAGAGCGGCTTCTTTCATACCACCCATGTACAGTCCTGATGATTTAGGAAAACATTGGTGAAGGAATTCACAATGAAGTCGACGATCACTTAAAACTAAAAGTTGTCGAGTGCCTGCCGATGCCTTTTTTACCAATTCTACGAGCATCTTGTTTCTTTGACGATCTTCAACTAGATGTGTAATCATATTTGGCATTGAAATCTTTCCGTTCCTCATAGAGGGTGGAGGGTTTCTATAATTCGGTGAATCGAATGTAACCTGAAACACTTCAACCTGTTCTTGATTCTTTCTCTCAACTGCAAAGAATGTTGGACCCATAAACCAATGAAGAACTTTAGTGAGACCATCCTTTCTTTCGGGTGTCGCTGAAAGTCCAAAGATGTGCTTAGGACACATTTTAAATAAACTCTGACTAAATACTTTTGCACAAATATGATGCGCCTCATCTACTATGAGGGTTCCTATACTCTCAAAATCTGAAAATGAATATTCTTTGAGTGACAATGACTGGAGCATCGCGATGACAAAGTCACATTCAACTTCTTTCTTATTTTGCTGGACAACACCAATTGTAGCACCTGGACAAAACTGTTGAATTCTTTCTCGCCATTGATCTGCTAAGAACTGTTTATGTACGACAATCATGGTCCTGTAACCCAACTTACATGCTATGGCCAAGGATACCGTCGTTTTACCATACCCGCATGGTAAAGAAAGGACACCATGCCCTGCTTTAATTGCTGCTCTAAGTGCGTCGTTTTGGTGAGTGGAATCCCTAAGCTGTCCGACAAACTTGGTGTTGATACGAGTGGGCTCAGGTCTCTTATCCTCCCCAGGTTCTCCAAGTTTAGAAGTTCCGTAGAATCTTGGAACACAGACTCCATTCTTAGCTGGTCTGAAAACTTTGAAAGGCGGTGGAGGGAATCCGTAATCCCCATTGACTACAGGTCTTACCGTAAGTTCTTTTTTAATTTCTTGAATTGGACCCGTGTCAATAATGTATCCGGTTCTTGTAAGAACTGTCATACTCTATTTATTTAAAGATGTGAAACTTTATATAGATATAAAAATGCCCACTGTAGACGTTGAAGAGAATATTAACAAGCTTCGTATGAACATTGAACAGATGACTCAAGAAGTGTTCAGGCTTCAAGGTATGCTCCAGACCTTTGAGGGATTCAAGAAAGGTGGCCTAAAGACAATTGAATTACCCATAGATCCTACTCAAGCCCCATCGGAGGAGGAACTTGAGAGTATCCAAGAGAAACCTGAATAATTACCAACATTCCATACACCCTTGAAGTCCACCACAACTTCAACTTCATCACCCTTTATTAGAGACTGAATGGGACGTCCTTTGACTTCACACATCACTCTCCTATAACGGAATGGTACTTTGACTGTCAACACTTTACCGTCGAGAGGGTTGTCGATGTTTTGATTCACAAGGAGATGCGATTTATTTGTATGCATTCGTTCTATAATTTCCGAGACATTTGCAGGAATTATATAACGGATATACTTTTTACTATTAAATTCAAACATAGGTTCGTACACCTGTGCTATGAACTTCATCTACGATATACTAAGACTAAAACTATAAGTATAAGTAACAAAACTGTATACAATAAAAACCGGGAAAGAGGTAAAGGTTTCAGTGGTTTTCGACTACCGAAAATTTCATGACTCAAAGACCGAGATACTTCTATAGCTGCCTCTATGCTCGAATATGGTGTGTTTCGTGGAGACATCATACCACACATCGCAACCGTGGGGCATTTTCCAAAGAATGGGAGCTGACCATAGAGACTGAGAACCCCCGAGGATTGTGAAAAGTCCCAACTTTTACCATTCCATTTCGCACCCCAACCAATCCGTATATCAACGGGTTCAGGTAAACCAAGTTGTTTGAGAACCTCTCGTTTTATCATATCTGGGTTAGAACTTAATACATTCTCTGTAAGGTTACATATAACACAAGATATTGTGTTAGTACCAAATAATACCTTAGGTTGTAAGTCCCATTCTGTAGTACTCACTATTTCCAAATCTGTTTTCAATGTTGGTTTCCTATCATAATCTATAAGAACATTTATAGCGCCATACGTACTTCCCCTAAGTTTTTTCTCTGCGTCGGGACCCCAGTTATCACCCAAGAGTTTTAGAGCTGGACTATTATCTACACATAAAAACAACATACCATCATTTATAATTTCTCCATTACTAAGTTTGGCAGAATATCCATCGCTGTGATACTCAATAGAAGTCATTTCAGCTCCAAAAACAAAATTAATTCCATTATTTAATAAACAATTTTCCATAGCGTCACACATCACTTTACCTGAGACCTTTTGTGTGTGCATAGTAGAAAGTGATGTATGATCTATATTTTTTACAAATTCATACGCAGACATAACATCCCAAGTAACACCATCCATTATTAAGGGTAAGTGTTCAATGTAGTTCTGTCCATTTTCACTGAGAGTTCCGACTGCGTCTCTGAGAGATATTCCCTTGTATTTATCTGGACGTGCAAGTACACGAGAAAAGAGTGAAATTATGGTCGTATAATCTCTGACACCGATAGATTTAAACGCGGCGTGTAGATACTCCTTCTTATCCACTGGTTGAAATATATCATTCCATTTGATGTTCATCTCTGAAAATAAGGATTGCGTATTGACAAACGCTTCATCGAATACAATTCTATGTGCGTGAAGGTCCCTACTTTCCGTATCCGGTTCCCACCATGATCCACCGGCAGATATTTTTCTATCGTAAATTGTTATGTCATTATTTCCTGCTCTGAGAAATTCCCAAGCTAAAGACATACCACTTGGACCCGCACCAATAATATGAATCTTCATTCTACTTGTAGTATATAAATTAAATGAAACCAGAACTTTTACGCTCCTCGGGAGTTTTTAATGCATAAAGGAATGTCACGAAAATCGCAGTAGATAAAATTGCGTATTCAACATCCCTGGATGATGTTAAAGTAATTAGAAATAGTGAGAATAGACGAAAGAACTTATTACCGAATAGAACTTTTAACCGCTGTGGGATCATGACAGCATTACCCGAGAATAAACCTTGGTAAAGTACGATGAGTGAAAAAATTAACGAGGGGGGTTGAAGGAATTTTTCAATTGGGTTGGTGAGTGATCCAAGTGCGTTAGAAATCTTCATTTATATAGGTTCAGAAATAAATCCTGGACAGAAAGTATAATCCCGTTCTTTTTGGATCTTCTTATCGGCGGCGAATACAGTGAAAGTGTTTGTAATGGCAAGCATTTACTTTGTATCGATATTCAATTTTAAACGTTTCAACTTTTCCTGAAACTCGCGCCTCTCTCCAGGGGATTCGATCTCCTTTCCCGTGGCTATGGCTTGAATTTCAGGTCCCGTGAGTTGTAGGGCATTGACCCTAAAGTCCATGAATGCCTCCATTGTGATTGGGACCAAGGGCTTCACGAGGTTGAATATGGCCGTCGCGTAATCTCTAATTTCCTTTTGGGCATGAGCATCCATTCGGAGGTGAAGGTAGTGGAGGAGGTTATGAAGGTTAATTTTCCAATAAAATTCCGTATAGGTAGATTGTGGGAGGGTTCCCCTCGCCTGTTCCCGACAACACCCATTCTCCAAGAGCTCCTCATATACATCAAATGATTGACTCAGTTGTTGAGACACTTTGTCATCAAGATTATTCTTGAGTTCTACGACACCTTCAGACCCTTGGTGATTTACCTCAGATTGACCGCGGTAGGTATCAGGTTCGTAGTATTCCTTGGGTACCACGGAGTACCTAGCAGACAGTTCATTCACACTTGCGGTGCGATGTCGAAGGTGTTGTCTGGCGATGTAGAGGGGCATTTTGATGTGAAACTTGAAGTCGACCATTTCAAAAGGGGTTGTGTGCCAATGGCGTAGGAGGTAACGAATGAGACCACGATCTCCACGAGAGGTTTTGGTACCATCACCGTAGGAAACTCTGGCGGATTGGACGATGGACGAATCCAGTTCTTTTTGAGGCATGTGATCCACGAGACGAACGAAACCATGATCGAGGACCTTTTCCATTATATATATGTATCCGTTTCTAATCTTTAATATTTACATTCACCGTCCATTGGAACCTCTCCACAAAAATCGTACAACTTAAATAATTTATCTTGTGCATCTTTGCTAACAACTTCAACATCGTTCATGGCATCCATAGCGTCATCTACAAGTTCCATGAATGTATCGAGCTCATCTAGGGCTACACGATGATTCAATCTTTTAGTCTTCTGGGAATGAAATGCTGTTTTGAGACGCTTGTTACTCTTGATAACCTTGTCCAGGTTGGGCTTGTTGACGGCGCACATACGGATGGTGAGACTCATTGTGAATAATTATACATTTATATCTTTAATCAGTTCACTTAGGTCTCTGTAATATCTTTTGAGATCTTTCATAAATCTTTTATTATTTTCAATAACTTCACATTCAACTTTGTTTAAATAAATCCAAGCTAAATTTGATTTTGAATACTTTGTCATTTTTTGATTCTCATTAGGTCTACGTGCCACCAACTTTGTAGACTTTTTCTTTTTTGATGCTGGAGTGACTTCAATTCTATTTACAAATGACAGTGCCTGCATGACAGTGTCTGCCAAGTCATCTTTCTTTTTAGACTTTTGAAATGTTTCGAGCCAGTGCGCGTTCGTCGGTCCACTACGAATAAAGGCTTCACATCTTTCAATGGCAACTTTCTTTCTTTTATTGTATTGTGCCTTCCCGGGACCGGCAACATCCGGAATCTTATGACGAGCATCATAGAGGATAGTTTCAGCTTCCGGGCATTTAATGATAAAATAGGAGTGAAGAAAGTGCATGACGGAAATCATTTTCTTGTTCCGATCAGGTTGTTTTTCAATTAGAATGGTCTTAGCACCCATAATCCACGGGCGAGCATCAAGGTGATCTCGGAGTGATATGTAAAGACCATCCTTATGTTCGGGTGGTACACCAGAAACATCCCAATCTGTCACGAGATTCCCGCGATCTTCGTCGAGCATACACATAGCGAGATTCCTTATACCCACATCAATACTCAGAATCATTACTTAAAAAGATTGGTTTCTCTTTAAGTAATGAAGTATGTTGCTCATAGGGGATATTCTCTAAAAAAACGAAAGTAAAAACCAAACGAACGTGGATACGCGGTCATAATTTAAGGTATATACGGAATTGGTCTAGGGGTGATACTCTAAGGCAGTTAAAGAGTTAATTTTGTTATTGTGTATGTGGTGTTGGTGGTGTTGTCACCCCTTTGAAGGAACACCTTTAAGTATGCCTTTAAGGCACGATAGTCGGAGAAATATTTTCTCCACAAGTGGAAATTACTGTTCGTGGAGTTGTATGAAGTCACACGCGATCGAGAAGTATGGATGTAATAGGGGTGGTATTATATGTGGGAACATTACAATGATGCGTCGTAAAATGTATAACCATCTTACTGGTGTAAAACCGGCACCATATAGATATAGACTCACAGTCTTTGGTGGTGATTTAACTATAGAACAGTTCAGAGAAAATCAAACACGAGATACCAATCAACTTCCAGTGAAAATTGCAACTAAACCGTATACAGATAATATGATACCCTTTGTTTCAAACACAAAGAAAATGGATGAAATAAAGAATGCGAACTCTGATAACAGTTCACTAAAACTAAAAAGAACAAAACCATTAAAACGAAATCATAATAATCTAGAATCTGCACTAGGACTTATCATTACTCCCAAATCCTAGAATCCTCTTTTGTTTGGCTGTTGGTATTGATTCTGGTAAATTTACGGTTTTTTTACTATGAACCCAGCGTTCACCATCGTGTGCGACCCAGCATATATCATACTTCTCCATCGCTTTTCTACATAAGACACATGGTAATGATATACCGTCACCGTACACAGTTTTTCGTCCCACTATTAAATGACCATATTTTCTCTGTACCCATTCAGAAAAATGATGTGGTTTATGACCCTTTCTCAAACATTCTCTATACAATCTTCGAATGAGTTGTCGTTCTGCACACATATGGTTAGTGCTTTCTATTGAAGGTCCTCTAGACATGGAACCTATAACTGTACAGTATTTCATACCTGACAATTTAAACAATTTGTTCCGTCGTATACAAAATCACAAATATTACACTCACTTAGGACGTTAATTCTCTTTTTTGGTACAAGACCTTGGGCAAAACGTTCGAGTTCTTTCACTGTATATAATCCATACTGGACCATAACTTCGAGTGATGGAAATCTCATTCTTCATAAATTACGTTTCTTTCGTTTAAATTAGTTTTCGGGGGAGAGGCACGGGATGCACTTGGTCAAATTCTTTTTGGCCTTCAGCA
>Ga0209709_10001593_pt1 | contig 20781 bp, 17 predicted proteins | sample ArcticOcean_MG_C_2_FD_187435 | JGI IMG/M metagenome (GOLD analysis project Ga0209709, IMG submission 187435) | Marine microbial communities from western Arctic Ocean - ArcticOcean_MG_CB4_136 (SPAdes) (version 2) | ecosystem: Environmental > Aquatic > Marine > Oceanic | place: Arctic Ocean...
ATTTAATTAAAAAAGGTTTCTCTTGTATTCCCTTCCGCAGAATATACGGGCTCATGCTTGTCAATTAAATACATTTGGTTTTCTGTATTTGTCACGCCAACAGAATGAATAAAATTCTTCATATCGTTATAATATTTATGTTTAAAATGATCAGCGAGACTTTTTTCATCTTCCCATAATTCATAAACCTGAATTCTATTGGATACAGCAGGGTCTGGTGCAAAGCAGTAACTTATGCAGCCAGGTTCCTCTAGACGGGTTGCTAGCTGAGTTTCTGTAGTAAGGTCAATAACCTTATCTCTATCAACCTCATTCGCAAATTCTAAAATAGCTGAAATTATGATCATATGCATTCTCCTATAAAATTAATCTCTTTCATATGCGGGGTCAGAGTGTCCGCCACGGCCTGGGGCTGGTCCAGGGCCTTCTCGCCAGCCTTTATCGGTGGCGGGCTCAAATCTTACCCAATCATGAACACCTTGCCTTTTAATAATTCTCCATTCGCTGTTTCGTTTTTCAAGTTTATCAATATACCTTCCTGAAACAAAAACATCCTCATCAATCTCTGGATTATGATCAGCTACAAAACCTCCCGCATCTTTAAAATCCTTTCCTTTGGCTATCCGATGGTAAGCTTGCCAGTAAGATTCGGACCAAGCAATATTTCCCTCAACTTCAATAAGAATATTTCCTACAAGATGCTGTGTATGTTCCATTTTTGATAATATATCGAAAGCAAAATCACAGAATTGAGAAGAAGGACCTTTGTACTCTCCGTGATGGTGAATCGAATCTTCATGAAAAACTGATTCAAGAAGCTCTCGATCAAGTCTATCAATGGCCCTGCAGTATTTATAAACAACATCCATTACAGCTATTTTATCAGCCATTAATTCTAACGAATTACTCATAGTAAACCCCCTTTATTTTATTAAGACCACTCCCTAATTATTCTTGGAAAGATATTTATCAATATTTTCATGGAAATAACGAATTCTATTTTCTTGAGACGGCATATAGTCACCAAGATATCCTCGAGAACTGAGGCCTTTTTGTTGGCTTGTCCATATTGCCACATCTTCACTTATGCCGGGTCCAACATCCACCTCTGAGTGATGACCTTCAAGATGAGGAACCTTAGTATTTATATCTGTTTCCATACCAAGGCTTGGTGAGTGATACTTATCAACACCTTTAGGAAATAAAGTTAGATACCAATAATCAAAATAGCACTTGGTAGGGTCGGTAGGGTGAGGCGACGCCCTTAGCCACTGCATACCATCAGGTTTAACGCTGAAAGACATGTTTGGAAAAATCGTATAATGATAATGATCCGTTAACTGAGTGTCTTTAAACTTACTAAAGTCATAACCCTTTTCTTTATCTAATTTACGTTTTTGTTTTTGAAGGTCTCCTCTTATATCAAGGAGCTTTCCCTTATAGTCTTTGGGGTCCATATCCCAATATTCAATATGCGGGCCAATCATTTCTAAAATTTTTTCTTCTTCACTATATACGCTCTCACTAGGAATGAAGCCAGGCATAAGCATTCTAGAATGCATGCTCTCGTACATATCAAATTGACAGGATTGGTATTTTTCTTCGGCGACATATTTTAGATTTGGATGCACATAGGGCGTATGGTAAGATTCATTAAAGTTATCCTGAACACATTTCCAATTCCAATCCCCTTCAATTGTTACCCAGTGAGTTCGTATCATGTCAGAGATTGGATACGCCTCCAAATGCTCCATTATAGGGTTAAGATACTCTTTAAGTGGCTTACAATCAGGGTCTAAGTTAAAAAAGATAAAACCCGCCCAGACTGTAGATTTTATTTCAACAAGATTCCTTCTTCCGCAAGGTGATCCCTGGAGAAAGTCTTCTTCGTCCGGAACCCATTTGAGTGTTCCGTCCAAACCAAACTTCCAGGCATGGTACGCACAATCAAAACTCTCTAGATTTCCTTCCTTAACTTGGACAAGTTGATTCCCTCTGTGCTGGCAAACATTATAAAAACACCTAATCTTTGAATCTTCACCTTTGGCGCATAAAATAGATTCTGAACCAAACTCAAATGTAAAAAAATCACCAGGGTTTGATAATTGCTGCTCAAGGCCGGCCACTTGCCAAACCTTAGTCCATAACTTATCCCATTCAAGCTTCATAAATTCTTTTGAAGTATATCGGTCTCCAAGGATAGGTTGGTTGCCAAGCTTGGGTTCAGGATCTTTACCCCAATCTTCGCTAAAAAATTTCTCTGCTAAAGGTTTTTTTTCTGCTTGTTTTACCATTTTCTCGCTCTATTTAAGTTACCGAATTCAACAATATATTAACATTAAAATTACATATGATACAAATCAGCAAAAATATAACTAATAGTCAATAATTAATGAATGATGTAAGATTGTTGTATTAATTTAAGCCATTATTTAGCAACGGCTTGTCGGAAATAGAATTTAGAAAAGCTACCATATTCGCACGATCTTTTGTTTTTCTTAAGCCGGCAAATGACATTGCATTCCCTGGGGCGTACTTCTTAGGACTTTTTAACCACAGATTTAGATCTTGAACAGTCCAATTACCTCCCAAGGCAATAAGGGAATCTGAATAAGAAAATCCTGTTACTTTAGCTTTCGGCGCATTAACTATATTCCACAAACCTGGGCCAACTCTATTTGTCCCCCCGCTATTAAGGCTGTGACATGCTGTACATTTTTTTGATAACTTGGCTCCTGCGTCAATCGAAGCTAATTTTAACTCTTCTTCAAATGTTAATTTTGGTGCCTGATCTATAACCTTTTTTTCTTCTAAGGAGTCCACTACTATTTCTTCTAGAGGCATACCAACACTTAAATCTAAATTATCATTAAGGTCTGACGAAGGCATAATTTTTTTAAAAGAAATAATATCTTCTTTTTGTTCATCAATTTTTTTGATTAATTTATCCCTTCCCAATACAGAATGAGATAAAGCAATTTCAGTATTTCTTAGAGTATACCCTAGCTTTACCAAATGCTGCCTTGCGCCATCAATTGAGGCTACATGGACCAAAGAATCAATAACCTTCCTTTGCTCTTCCATTTTTTGAATTAACCGTTCTCTTCCAAGTACCGTGTGAGGAATTTTTTTCTCATTGTAGTTCAATGATTTTTTTGTGCTGACTAGTTCACTTCTAATTTGATCAATTTTGTTATTACTCAGAACATCTGGAGCTTTATTAATAAAAATTGAATTACTAATGGATGTTAGCGAACTAATTACAAATAACGTAAATATCGATGCTATCAATACCTTCATTGTGTCGTTAAAATTCATACGTTCAGTTCCATTAAGTTCTTGCGGCATCTATATAGCATTTATAAAAGTTTTTACTAGGTAAAATTTGTATTTTATATATGTAATGATAAATAAAATTAATAGATTAGAGTAGATACATGAATAATTTAATAATTATACCGGCCAGACTGGAATCTTCGAGGCTGCCCAATAAACCTTTGGCAGATATTTCTGGTATACCTATGATTATCCATGTGATGAATCGTGGACTAGAAGCGGATTGCGGGAACGTAATTGTTGCAACGTCCAATATTGAGATATTAGATGTTGTGGAATCTCATGGCGGTACCGCCATTATGACAGACCCCCTTCATCCGTCAGGCTCTGATAGGATATTTGAAGCCTTAAGTATTTTTGATAAAGAGAAACGATATAAGAATATTGTAAATTTGCAAGGCGACCTCCCCACGATTGATCCCTCCCTAATTAAGCTCACCTTTGAATTAATAGAAAATAATAATAATGCCGATATCTCAACCTTAGGAGGAATAATAACTAGTGAAGATGAATTGAAGGATCCAAATGTTGTAAAGGCATATATTGAAAATAAAAACTACCCTTTGTACGCAAATGATTTCATCAGATCTAATAAAGATTATGATCCAAAAAAACTTTACCATCACCTTGGAATCTATGGGTATAAAAGAAGAGCATTAGAAAAGTTCATTAAAACAGAGCCGTCTAATAGAGAGAAAAATCTAAAGTTAGAGCAATTAAGAGCACTAGATAATGGTATGGTAATAGCAATAGATTTAATTAATAAAATTCCAATTGGTGTTGATACCGAAGATGATTTATATAATGTAAGAAGGGAATTGAGTGAAAAAAAATGACCAAAACAATAGTTTACCAAGGTGAGCCTGGAGCAAATTCACATATAGCATGCAAACTTTTCGATCCAGACTTAGAGCCAATTGCTTGTTCAACATTTGACCAAGCCTTCAACGAGGTGATAAGCGGTAATCATGATTTAGGTATGATTCCTATAGAAAATTCTATTGCGGGGCGCGTTGCAGATATTCATAGACTCATGCCAACTTCAGGACTTAAAATAATTGGTGAATTTTTTTTAGAAATTCAGCATACATTAATGGGAACAAAAGAATCGAATCTAGATTCACTTATGACTGTTAGAAGTCATGAAATGGCTCTAAGTCAGTGCAGGGATTCTATTGAAAAGTTAAAATTGGTGCCCTACGTTGCAGCTGATACAGCTGGGTCGGCTAGAGAGGTTTCTGAATTAAATAATAAAACTATCGGAGCCATTGCATCACCCCTAGCTGCTGAAATTTATAACCTAAAAATTTTAAAAGAAAATATGGAAGATAAAGGATTTAACACAACTCGCTTTTTGATCCTAAGTCGAGACGAGATAAAGCCTAGTATCAACGATAAAAATTCTGTAACTACATTAGTCTTTAAAGTTCGTAACGTACCTTCAGCCCTGTATAAAGCGCTTGGAGGTTTTGCTACAAATGGAGTAAATATGCTTAAGTTAGAAAGTTATCAGGTCGATGGTAGCTTTTTAGCAACACAATTCTATGTTGATATTAAGGGCCATTGTGATGAGGATTCTGTTAAGAGGGCTTTACACGAATTATCGCATTATTCTGAAGAAATTAAAATCTTGGGCGTTTATTCAGCATCAAGGGAAAGATAAAAAAAGGTGTGTAAGTTGTGTTAATGTATCCTTAAAAACCATATAATACCTCAAAAAAAATTATATTCATCTATTATTTTTTTTAATTATATGTATATATATATAAACTTAAAAAAATTTATAAAAACCCTTAATGAGGATTAACAATGCTAGATACAGGAAATACCGCGTGGATTTTAACTTCTACAGCCCTAATTCTTTTTATGACCTTACCTGGTTTAGCGCTCTTTTATGCAGGATTAGTTAAATCAAAAAATATTTTGTCTGTGCTCATGCAATGTATAGCAATTGCATGTTTAGCTTCCTTAATCTGGCTCAGCATTGGCTATAGTATGGCATTTTCTGAGGGTAATCAGTGGGTTGGAGGGCTCCAGAAAGTATTCCTTTCAGGTGTTGAAAGAAACTCGTTGACTGGAGATATTCCAGAAACAGTATTCTTTATGTTTCAGATGACTTTTGCTATAATTACTCCCGCACTTATGGTTGGTGCTTATGTAGAAAGGATTAAATTTAGTGCGGTATTGCTGTTTAGTGGTCTTTGGCTAATTGCTGTTTACGCGCCAGTAACTCATTGGATTTGGGGCGGTGGATGGTTGGCTGAAAAAGGAATACTTGATTATGCCGGAGGTCTTGTAGTTCATTTAACAGCTGGAATATCGGCTCTTGTTTTGGCAGCCGCATTAGGTCCAAGGAAAGGTTTCCCAGATCAGGTTGATCCCCCACATAATCCTGCTTTAGTTATGATTGGAGCGTCTATGCTCTGGGTTGGGTGGTTTGGATTCAATGCTGGTAGCGCCCTTGCGGCAAATGAAGATGCTGGAATGGCAATGTTAGTTACACATATTTCGGCGGCAACTGCTTCATTAGTTTGGATGGCTATTGATTGGATAAAATTTGGTAAGCCAACACTTATAGGGCTAGTGACAGGTACAATTGCCGGACTTGCATCAATTACTCCAGCATCAGGATTTGTCGGCCCGATTGGAGGTCTTGTTATTGGATTCTCAGCAGGCATAGTTTGTTATATCCTAGTTTCTTTTGTTAAAAGTAGTCTTAGGGTTGATGATTCATTAGACGTTTTTGCTGTTCACGGAGCCGGAGGAGTTCTTGGAATTATTCTTGTCTCTTTTCTTGCGGACACAAGGTTCGGGGGAGTTGGTTATGCCGAGGGTATGGACTCTATAAGTCAATTAGGTGTTCAAGGATTGGGTATTGCAGCTGTATTGACTTGGTCAGTCATAGCATCATTAATAATAATTGTAATTGTTAAGGCCGTCACAGGCCTTAGAGTAGATCCCAGCTTTGAAGAAGAAGGTCTCGATATATCTTCTCATGGCGAGACAAATTATCGGCAATAAAATATTTACTTATTTTAATCTATTACTATAGTATATTCCTATTGGCCAGTAAGGGGATATTATGGGAAAAATCGACATACATAGTCTAGCGATTGATGGAAAAGATCAAAAAAATCTAAGAGGCGATCCGATAACAAATGATCGCTACTTTTCTAAAGATTTTATGACAAAAGAATGGGACAATATGTGGACTAAGGTCTGGCTAATAGCTGGCAGAGAAGTTCAAATTAAAGAGCCCGGTGACTATATTGTTCATGACCTTATAACAGAATCTGTAATTATTGTTAGACAAGACGATGGATCAATAAAAGGCTTCTATAATAGCTGTGCCCACAGAGGTCAGAGACTTGTTAATTTTGATAGCTCACAAGATTCTTTTAGATGTCCCTATCATGATTGGCAATTTGGATTAAACGGAGATGTAATTGGCTGCCCAGATCCCGATGATTTTCCTGAAGGAAGTCCAATCGGAAAAAGAAAATTAGTAGAGGTTCGGGTAGATAGCTGGGATGGTTTTATTTTTTATACTATGAGTGACGAGGCGCCTGAGCTTTTAGAGTATCTAGACCCTTTGCCTGAAATTTATAAAAATCATAATTTTAAAGATCAGATTAGAGCTCAATGGGTAAGAGTAGAGCTGGATGTTAATTGGAAATATTTTTGTGATAATTTTAACGAGTCATACCACACAAGATTTGTGCACCCTCAAGTTCCTTCAGTAATAGATCAAGATCATTTTACTTCAAGATATGAAATGTTTCCTAAAGGTCATGCAAGAATTGTCCAAATGGGTCGGCCTTCTTTGCGTGATAGAATTCCTGAAGGTGAAGATCATCCCTTTAAAATGCTTCTGGAGGACTGGGGGATAGATATAACCAAATATCCTGATTATGAAACACTTTCTGAGCAAGGGTGGGTAGACCTAAAGGAAGCCAAAAGAAAAAATTATAAAGAAAAAGGTTATCATCATTATGAAAATCTCTCAGATGAAGAGTTAACTGAAAGTCCTTTTCAATTTATTTTTCCAAATATTGCCATGGGTGTTCAAGCAGACGGCTGTATTCTTTTAAATTGGTTCCCTCATCCGACAGATCCTGAAAAATGTTTTTTTGATCTTTGGGACATGGGTTATCCAATCGGTGGTGCAGCGAAAGGAATAGGTAAAACAGGTAGAGAGAACGATCAAGAATTTACTTCAACATCAGCAGGTATAGGTAAAAAAGATAGTTACGTTGGGGAATTTGTTAGTCGTACTAAAGTAAATCCAGTTAAACTTCAAGAAGTTGAATTAGATTTTCGTGATTATGATGGAGGGAAAGGTGTTGAAGATCTATGGGATCATGTTGTTTATCAGGACTGGCAGCTTACAGATGGTTTAAGGCGCGGCGTTAGATCTAGAGGGTATCAAGAACCTTATCTTGCGTCTCAAGAGACAAGAGTAAGATTTTTTCATGAAAAACTTCATGATTATTTAAACGGAAAACCACCGAAATAAAATTTTTATTCAAAATATAATAAATTCTTAATTTGTAGGAGGGTAAAGAATGACTAAAATAGCAAATATAGATACATTATTAGCTGAGCAGGCAATAAGGCAAGCTGTAACAGCGTATTCCAGAGGATGTGACCGTTGTGATTTGGATATCTTTAAGTCCGCGTTTCATAATGACGCCGAAGTAAAATATGGAACTTACGATGGCCATTATGAAAAATTTTGTGAAGATATTGTAGAAGGAAATTTAACTCTCCAAGATACCTCTCACACAATTATTAATGAGCATTATACTATTGATACCGCCTCTAATAAAGCGTCGGGAGAAATTTATGTTTTAGCATTTTGGGCTGTAGGCGGACATAACTATACATGCTCTGGGCGTTATATCGATAAGTATGAATCCAGAAATGACGATTGGAGAATTACATTTCGTCAATACGTCTATGACTGGAGTAGGACTACAGAATATTGCGGAGATGATCCAAACAAGCTATTTGAGGGGTTAATCTACCGAGGCACACAAAACAAAAATGATCTTTCTTATAAAATATTAAATGAAAAATAAGATATTATTTTTTTAAGAATTTAATTGGTAACTCTTTCATCTGATGAATATATAAACTTGAATGATGAGGAATCTCGGGTAGCGGTCTAGCAAGCTCTATATTTTTTAATCTTTCAAATAAGTGTATGAATGCAGTTTTCATTTCTGCTCGCGCAAGCATTGCTCCAACACAATGATGGGGGCCCGATCCAAAAGCTAAATGTTTACCAACATCCTTACGTTCAACATTAAACTCTTCAGGATTTGTAAATATTTCTTCATCCCTATTAAATGACGCATACCTTACTAGCAAAACGCTTCCCTTCTTAATACTCTCTCCATCAATCTCAGTGTCTTCTGTTACGGTTCGAAAAAGGCCCTGAACAGGTGTTTCAAATCTGATAACCTCCTCAACAAAGTTAGGTATAAGGTCTATATCTTCAATGATTTTATTCATTTGTTTGGGATGTTTCAATAAAAGCCAAAGTCCGTGCGCTATTGAACTTGTGGTTGTCTCATTGCCTCCGGCTAATAATTGAGCAACCAGCCCTTGAAGCTCATCATTAGTTAGGTTCTCACCTCCATCAAGCTTAAGGTTTACTAATTCAGATATAATGTCATCTGTTGGATTTTTTCTCTTATCATTGAATATTTTATCAAAATAATGTTGGGACTCTGCCTCCAGGTGAGCAGCTTTCTTCATTTCTTCTACGTTTGCAACCCCGAACGAAACAATCATTGCATCTGACCATAACTTTAGTTTCGGGAGCATTGATCTTGGTACACCCAGCTGATCGGCAATAATTGTAGATGGAATTGGAACCGCATAATCATTAACAAACTCACACTCGCCTTTCTCTATAAAGGAATCAATTAAGTCATTCACGACTTTTGAAATATAAGGCTGCATCTCTTTAACTCTACTAGATGTAAACGCTTTGTTTAATAATTTTCTATATTTACTGTGTAGAGGTGGGTCTGTTCTTTGAAGTGTCTCCACAAAAGACCCCACACCATAATTCTTAATAATCTCCGCATGTGCCTTAATGCCTTCGTCTTCATAGCTATCGTGCTGGGTAGGTTTATTAGAAAACTTTTTTGTATCAAGAAGAATTTGTCTTCCATCTTTATATTTTGTGATCATATAAAAGCCTAAATCAGGCATTTTATAGACTGGGCATTCTGCTCGAAGATTCTTATAGCTCTCATATGGGCAACTTTGAATCTTGGGATCCATAAAATTTATATTTTTTATTAAAGAGCTCTGCTGATTTTTTTCTTTCATTTTTTTTATTCTTTTTAAGTTATCTATTAATTTACTCTAATTAATTGAAATAAAAATTAAATAGAAAAAATCAATTAATCGGGGTTTCATACTCAAGGCTGAGCATTAAAAGTAAAATCCTTATAGAAATTTTATTACTTTCTCCTAGAATATAAGCCTTAGTATCAATAAAATAATGGAGGCCTTGAGCTATGCTAAATATCAAAAATATTCTTTTATTTACTAGTGCAATTTTTTTAATTGCCCCAGTTAACACTTTATTCTCTCAAGAATCACCGATTGAAAACACTTATGGCTTAGAAGAAATAGTTGTTACAGCTCAAAAAAGAGAGGACTCTATTCAGACAGTCCCTATAGCTATAACAGCAGTCAGCGGAGATATTTTAGATCAACGAGCTGTTGTTAATCTTGAAAGCTTACAAGGTTTAGTCCCGGGTGCCCAGATTGGACAATTCGCAAATACTCCTCATGGCGCAGTATTTAATATTAGGGGTATGGGAGCTATTGAGCCAGATCCATATGCAGGTAGTGCTGTTTTGGTTACAATCGATGGTGTTCCGCAATATTTTAATATGACCTCATTAGTTGACCTATTTGACGTTGAACGTGTTGAGGTTTTAAGGGGACCACAAGGAACTCTATTTGGTGCTAATTCCACTGGAGGCGTTGTAAATATTATAACAAAAGCTCCTTCAGGTGAATATAATGGGAAGGTCCAAGTTACTGCTGGGGATTGGAACAGATTAGATGTCAAGGCTGCTGCAGATTTACCAATAAACGAAAAATTATCTCTTAGGCTTTCAGGCTTTCATCACGGACGTGATGGATGGATTATAAATGCTTATGACGGTTCTGACATGGGAAGTGTTAATGTAAACTCTATCCGTGCAACTTTAAGATATGATGCAGGATCCGGTTTTGAAGCAACATGGCGTAATGAAATTTTAAGATCAAAAAATGGAGGCCCGTATATAGGTATGGGCGCTTATCCAGGTGAGGCAGAATATACGGCACCGGGAACGATAGGTGCGGGACAGCATGGCGGAGTACAGTATGCCAGTTATTGCATGCCTGAAGGTACCCCTTGTAAAGCTCGTGATACATATTATTCTGCCAATAGCTCAGAAAAAGATATGTCAGATATGAATGTAGATTCCTCAACTCTAGAAATGGTCTGGAATGATACATCATTTGGAACAATCACCTCAATTACAAGTTATAAAAAGTTTGATCTTCATGAGTACACTGATCAAGATGGTACTGTTGTATATCATTCTGGAACAGATCGTAGGACTGACGGCGACCAAATGACTCAAGAAATAAGAATTAATTCTGAAGTTTCAGATAACATAGATGTAGTTTACGGTTTATATCTTAGTGAAGACTCGTATTATCACACACAAAACTTTAATGCTCAATTCGCTTCCCCCGGCTTTAGTCAGCTATCGTCCCAAGATCAAGAAAGAAGCTCACAAGCATTATTTGCTCATAGCTTTATTGATTTATCAGACAAACTGAGACTCCAGGTTGGTGGTCGATATTCAAAAGAAGAAGCTGATATGAAAGTTGAAGTAGTAAATTTCATAAGCTTAGATGGTATATCAAGATACTTTGGGGACGATCGTCTGGCTGATTTTGGTATAGACTTTGGTGCATCAGGTAAGGATGAGTGGACTGATTGGTCTGCAAAAGCTGGTCTTGACTACCAAATTTCAGAGAACACTTTGGCATACGGACATATATCACGTGGCTTTAAATCTGGAGGCTTCGTTGGAAGAATTACAGTTCCTGAAGATATTGGTCCATATGATCCAGAAATAGTTGAAACCATCGAAATTGGTGTAAAAAGTGATCTATTGGATAATAAATTAAGATTGAATATAAATATTTTTAAAAATGACTATCAAGATCTTCAATTAGCATTAATTTATTTTACAAAAAATGCAGCGGGCTTTGATGTAAATGGTAATTCAATACTTAATGCTGCCGATGCAACTACTCAAGGTATTGAAGTAGAGTTTTTCGCTGCACCATCTGCTGCCCTTAGAGTTAATGGATCAGTAACTTATCTTGACGCAGAGTATGATGATTTTCCATACTTAAATACTGATGGTTCTACCACCAACTTAAGGGGGTATAGATTACAAAATTCTCCAGAAATTACAGCCAGCTTTGGTTTTGATTATACTTGGAGAATGGGTGATGGAGATATGAGCTTATCTGCATTATATAAATATAATGATGAAAAGTTTAATACCAGTCTATTAAACACACCTCGATCAACTATTCAGGAAACAGACTTGGTTGATGCTAATCTTATGTGGAGTCCTGACAGTGATGACTGGTCAGTAAATTTTTGGGTTAAAAATATTGCTGACGAAAGATATATTTCTAGTGTTTTTGAGGCACCTGGAGTTTTAGCAATCGTAAACTTTTTACCCCCAAGGGAGTTCGGAGTGTCTTTTGATTTTAATTGGTAAAAGTATATAATATATAAGATAAATCTGCCTTTACGTTTTTCATCAAAATATTCTTTAATTAAGAATATTGAAGAAACGTAAGGGCATTTTTATTTCTTTAAAGCCTAAGATATAGGATTCCTTTTAAAGCTTGGAAGATCATCATTTACTGGGTCCCATTTATTTGCAGAGATACTCCAGTAACTTGATTCCGCTTTAACCCAAGAGGAATCATCTAGACTGCCAGCCTTTATGAATCTCAGATCAGGCTGCTCTGTTACATAGCTTATAACTGGAGAACCACAATCTGGACAAAAACCTCTATTTACATTAGTTCCGTCTGTGCCAATAACAGAATATATTTTGAAATCCATACTAATTTCTAAATCCTCAGTTGGAACAAATATAATCGTTGCCTTTCCTGACCCTGTTGCTCGCTGACAGTCAGCACAATGACAATGACCCGAAGAAAGAACTCTTTCTCTATTAAATTTATAACGAATTTTACCGCATAAACATCCACCTGTTTCCATTATTATTCTCCTTCCTTTATTGCTATTCCATTTCCTTTATCCATTCATAGATAACAGGCAAAGCTTCTTTATGACTCAGACTTCTACTGAGTTCTGGCATCATGACACCTGGATCTGTTGAAGCCATTCTGAACAAAAGAATGGATTCCTCTGGCTTACCAGGATTAATAACGTATTCCATATTGCCGCTTCCTCTTCCGGCCGCCACAGGTTTTTTCATAACACCAATCGCCATCCTACCAACCTCTTCTAAGGAAAGATAAAGTCCAGAATTACCTGCTGAACCTCCTTTTCTGTGACAGTGAGCACAATTAGAATCTAAATAAGACCTTGCTCTTTCAGGAATTAAAAAGGTTTCATCATTCCAAATAGCTGGCTTTATCATTTTTTTCTTAGGAACGTCCTTGAGTAACTTATTTTCTTCCCAATAGTCTATTTGATTTTCTTTACCACTTTGATAGAAAAAATCTAAATCCATATTTCTACCTTTAGGACCGATTGGCATTATTGCTTTATTGAGTTGGTGACAAGACTTACACTGATTAATATTTGGAACTCTATATCGAGCATTCCTTACATTTCCATTCTTATCTATCCAATTAGCTTCTATGGTTTTACCAATAAATTTTAATTTTGCATCTGTTTGATTTTCATTCCATACATAAGAAACAGGTGTCCATCCTTCTTTTTTATGAATCAAAAGTCTTGTCTCAAGCAATTGAAACCCTTTCTTTAAATCCCTATCATCAACTGGGTAAGCGAAAGTCTTGATTATTGTTGTTCCAAGAGGAAAATTAAAGATATTTTCGTAGTTATAAGACGCTACCTTATTGTCTGGCATTGAAATAAAACGAAATTTATAGGTATAGTCTGAAAATAAAGGATTAGCTATATGATAAGGTATCACCCCCTCTTTTGGAATCTGCTCTCTAATATTTTTAAAAAAATTATACTCTGATAAAAATAAAGGCTCTGCTTTTAGCGAACTTATTAGAAAAAACGTCACAAGGATAATTATAAAATATTTTATCAAATGAGCTAATCCTGTAAAAAGACTACAGGCTTAATAGACTCTAACTCGCCCATATAATTACTGTAATTGTTATCAATCTTATGAATTATTGGTACTAAAAATTTTGTCATTAATTTTAAATTAACAAAATCTGCTTTGCCAGATTCTGTAAAATTACTTCCCAGGGTTACTCTACTGGAGGGACTAATACCTATCCATTCAATAAACGGGACAACGCCATCCCAAACGATTTCAGGAATCTTGCCATTTATAGCATCGGATATAGGCTTAGCCCTTACCTTATCAACATCAAATCCATTATTATTTAAAGTATTGCCATGAATATAAATATGATTTCCTATTGGATCATAGTTTTTATCTTCTGCCTCATCCTGATAGCTTGCAATTAAAATGCCAGTTGTTGCATTATTCTTGATTACATTATCTCTTATCTCAACAAATTGATTGGCCATAATCATTATACCAGTGCCATTTGGTGTGTTCCCAACAATATTTCCTTCGGGTGCAAAATTCTTAGTGTCATTATTAATAACAAGATTATTTGCCACTAAAATATCATGACCACCTTGCTGAGGAAGGTCGGGCAAATCAAAAATCAGAATACCTCCTGTATTATGTTCTGCAGTATTACCTATAACTTCTGCAAAATAACTGTTTTCGATCTCAATACCTGCGACATTATATTTTGCTAAACTATTTAAAACTTTTATTCTTTCAGATTGGCCAACATAAATTCCAGCATCTGATGCACCTATCGCTATACAGCTATCTATTAAGACATCACTGCTTTGAACGGGATAAAGACCATAGGCTCCATTTGATTCTTTTGGACCACCCGTCCACTCAACCCGAATCCTAATAAAACTAATGCCATTGGCTCCTTTAACAACAATTGCATCTCCAATCGTATCCTCGATAGCAAAATCTTTTAAAACAACACCGCTTGAAGTTACTAATAAACCCTCTGCACCTGATTTCTGATTCTTAAAAGATAAAATTGTTTTATCTTCACCTTCACCTGCAACAGTTACGTTGTCTATATCTAAAGATAGGCCATCCTCAAATTCGAAAATTCCTTCTGATAATTGGATTAGATCACCTGGTTTTGAAAAAATTAATGCTTTTTGTATTTCGTCATAAGCACGAGGGCCAGGCTGGATCGTATTAGAAAAAAGAGAACTGATTAAACCTATAAAAACAAAAATATTTAAAATAATAATATTTAAGAATTTTTTTTTCATAGAATTATCTTTTTCTAAATTTAATATGAAGCTCTTTTAGCTGATGTAAAAAAATACTCGGTTGATGAGGAATATCTGGTAGGTCTTTAGCTAGCTCGATACCATCAATACGATCGAAGAAATGTTTAAAGGCTGCCAGCATTTCCGCCCTAGCCAAACTTGCCCCGATACAATGATGAGCGCCTGATCCAAAAGCAAGATGTTTTCCAACATCTTTTCGTTCCACATTAAATATCTCAGGATCCTCGAATATATCTTCATCTCTATTTAATGCAGCATATCTGACCAGAAGAGTACTTCCTTTTGGGATCTTTACACCTCTCATCTCAGTATCGACTGTTGCCGTTCTAAAAAGGCCTTGAACAGGGGTCTCATAACGAATAGTTTCCTCAATAAATTTTGAAATAAGATCGTTATTTTCCATAACTTTTTTCATTTGGTCTGGGTGTCTTAATAATAACCACATTCCGTGCGCTATTGAACTTGTTGTTGTCTCATTTCCACCTGTTAATAATTGATTGATCAGATCTTGAAGCTCATCTTCTGTTAACTTTCTTTCTCCATTAAAGTCAGCATTAACTAACTCTGATATAATATCGTCTGTAGGTTTTATTCTTTTTTCCTCAAAAATACCTTTAAAATAATGTTGGGACTCAACCTCAAGACGAGCCGCATTTTCCATCTCCTCCACACTCGCCATCCCGCTAGCCGGAATTAACATTGCATCTGACCAGGATTTAAATTTACCTAAGTACTCTCTTGGAACACCTAACTGATCAGCAATAATTGTACACGGAATAGGCACGGCATATTCTGAAACAAAATCACATTCGCCGTTATCAATAAACCCATCAATTAAGTCATTGACGACACCAGAAATGTAAGGATTCATTTCCTTAACCCTGCTTAAGCTAAAGGCTTTATTTAAAAGTTTACGATATTTTGTATGAATTGGCGGATCTGTTCTTTGGAGTGTCTCTGGTCTTTTACCAAAACCCTCGGTATTCATTATTTCATGATGGCGTTTTACGCCTTCACTTTCATAGCCTTGTTGATGTGAGTATGTATTAGAAAAAGTAACGGTATCTTTCATAACCATCCTAGCATCATCATACTTCGTGATCATATAAAATCCTACCTCTGGCATCTTATAGACAGGACACTCGGATCTAAGGGTTTTATAAGCTTCATAAGGACAGCTTTGTGTTGCCGGGTCCATAAAGCTTATCGATTCTAAGTCTAATTTACTCATAAAAATCCCCCCCGAGATAATTTTTTATACTCTATCCCAATTATGTTTTTTTATCCAATCTTCAAAATACGTTGGCTTAACGCCTAGCATTTTATAAACTGGATCCATATCAACCGCCAGAGGTGACGGGTTTTGTTCATTATACCAGCTATAAAAAGCAGCCATCCCCCCATAAATAGATTGGTCCTCATATACTTCTGATCCGGTCACCAATTTACTCATTGATCCAGCAAAATTTTCCGGCTTCAGGCTTGAGAAAGTAATTTCACGACCAAGTACTTTTGTAAATTTTTTAGCTACCTCATCTCCAAGAAGAACCTCGGGACCCCCGACTAGAATCTTATCTCTTTTAAAGTTATTATTAGATAACGCTGCAACCATAAAAGCCGCCACATCATCAAGACATATCCATGATATTTTTAACTCTGGTGAGCATGGGTAGGCAAAGGTATTATTATTTGTAATAGATGGTTTAGACCAAAAACGAGTAAGGTTATCCATAAAGACTACTGACCGAATAACAACATACTCCATGCCGCTTTCTTCCATACACCTTTCAATCTCTCTTCTTCCATCATGAGCCTCTAAACCATTATCCTTGGGCGCAACATAACAACTGGTATTAAAAACAATTTTCTTTACTCCCATTTTTGCACCGGCTTTTGTAATATTTTCCCCCCATTGTTTTGCGGTTGCTTTATCAAAAACAAATGGCAAATTCATTGCGATAGCATCAACTCCATCGGATGCAACCATTAGGGATTCTAAGTCAAAAAGATCGGCTCGAATTGTTTCAATATTTTTAGAAAAGTCATCATTATATTCTGAAGGATTCCGAGTTACTGCTCGAACCTTATATCCTTTTTCCAATAATACATTCACAAGTGGTACGCCCTGATCTCCACTAGCTCCATAAACAAGGATTTTATTCATTATAGCTCTCCTTACTAACATAATTATTACCAGCGGCGTGTCTACCTGCTAAATATCCGTAAGTTAAGGCTGGTCCTAATGTTCCTCCAGCACCTGCATAAACAGACCCGGTACTTCCTGACATAGCGTTCCCGACTGTATAAAGGCCCTCGATAACACTTCCTGATGCTGAAATAACTCTCCCAAGCTCGTCTGTCCTTGCGCCACCATTTGTTCCTAATGCTCCAATATTAATTTCAGCAGCAAAGTATGGAGCTTTTTCAAGTTTGCCTAAAGTTGAATAGACGCCAGCCTTAGATCGATCGCCATAGAATGAATCGTACTCACTTTTACCCCTAGAAAACTCTATATCATCCCCGTTCTCAACATAAGAATTAAAAAAATTTACTGTTTCAATTAAATTTTCAGAATTGATATCCAGTTCCTCGGCCAAGCCTTCTAAAGTACCCGAATGCTTTAGCCAGTCTGGGTTTTCAGATCCAGGCATTACATTAGCAAAAGGGTATTTATCTCTATAATTAGAATCAAAGATTATCCATGATGGTAAATTTGGATACCCGTATTCATTTGGATCAAAAAAATGAAATGCACCTGCTAGTGCAGAATAATTAGTTGCTTCGTTACAAAATCTTTTTCCAAACTTATTGACCATAAGAGAGTGCGGAAGAGTTCTTTCAATTAAAATAGGCGATGATTTTTGCCCTCCCTCAGGCCAATTATCGCCAGGTATGGATAGAACGGGAGACCACCAAGCGCTTGTCATATTTCCAAGAGATGCTCCGATTTCTTGTACCATTTTCAATCCGTCACCATCATTTCCTGGAGGAGAAGCTGGAGCATTTAAAGGGCCACGTAAAAAAGTAGAAACAAAATCTTTATTCCACTCAAAACCGCCAGTTGCAATAATTACTCCTCGCCGAGCAATAATAGTTTCCAAAACACCATCCTGTTCAATTTCAATACCAATAATTCTTTCACCTTCCTTAATTAACTTTTTAGTTTTTATTTCTAATTGTGGTTCAATACCTCTATCAAGGCAGCCCTTCAAAAGAGCTCCAACCAATGCTTGTCCAAACCCTCTTGAATCCTTTTTAACCCGCTTAGACATTATTTCATTTGAAATAATCCCTGTCCCACCTCCTAGTGGGGTTTCGGCTAAGGTCATAGGAATAGGCATACCATTGTTTCTAACCTTTGAGGCCCAGTCACCCAGGATAGAAAAATCAAACAGTTTGTTATCTAATGCACGGCCGCCATCCTTAAGGGCGCCAGGCCTATCAAGATAGTAATCGGGATATCCCTCTAGAATGGAAAACTCTGCATCAGTTTTTTCTTCTAAAAAGTCTAAAGCTTCACCGCAATTATCAATAAATGCTTCTAGTAGGGATTGATTTATTTCTCCCTGCGAGAGAGACATGAAATAATCAATAGATTTAGTTCTATCATCTTGTATGCCTTTTTTCTTCATGTGGCTATTCATCGGAGCCCAAATTATACCTCCAGAAATACCTGCCGTTCCTCCCACTAAAGATTGTTTTTCAAAAATCTTTACTGATGAACCACTTTCATGGGCACTAAGTGCAGCCATCATGCCGCTAGCGCCTGCACCTAAGATCACTACATCAACTTCTTTTTTCATTTAACTTTTCCTTTTGAGAAACATTAATCAAAAAATTAGAATTTATCTAGATAAAAAAAAGGGCTCCGCGGAGCCCTAATTTAATCAATTAAGAACAATAAGTTAGAATTTACCAGTTAGGCGAACACCGTAAGTTCTATTTGCTATAGTATTAGCAAAAAACCAGTTACCAACATCAACAGCACGTCCTAACCTAGCGCCTTGATGACCAAGATCATTTACGAATGCAGAAATTTCTACTTCAGGACCTCCAGCCATTAACTCACCCTCATAGGTTACAGAAACATCAAGCATTCCCCAAGCGGCATATTTAGAAAATTTATCGCCTAAATCATCAATACCAACGTAAGAATACGGTGAAGAGTAATTTTCAGCTGTATAGCTATAGTTAATATTGAAAGCAATTTCTCCTAAGCCAGCCGCAAAAAAGAACTCAGTTCCAACAGACCATGTTTCCTCAGGAGCACCACGGAAATTTCTTGTTGATTTGACATCATTTCCAAATTGGTCAAGAAAGGAATCATATCCAGCATCCAAATATCCATAAGTCATAGTTGAAATCCAATTGCTATTAATTAGATATTGAGCATCAATTTCAAAACCCTGCATTGTCGCTGAGGCTGCATTATCAACAATAGTTTCAACAGTATCAGAAAAAGGAGAGTCCCTTAGAATTTCCTCTTGTTTGTCGGAATATTCCATATCAAAAATTGCCATATTTAATCTAAGGCTACCATCCATAAGAATAGACTTCAAACCAACTTCGATATTCGTAACTTCTTCAGGGTCGTATGGTCCAACAGTTGATGGAGTTAATCCACGACCATTCCAACCACCACTTCTAAAGCCTTCAGACCATGTTGCATAAAGATTAACATTATCAGTTGCTGCGAAAGTTAAACTTACTCTGGGAGTAAAGGCGTCATAAGTAGCTGTACCAGTTCTGCAGCCCTCAATTGTAGAGGTAGGATCTGGACAGGATGATATTAAAGGTAAAGGTGACCCATCTGCCTGTTTGCCAAATTCCTTTGAACTTAATGGCATAGGTACTGCTAGTGAAGTATCATAAACATCACTTTGGAAATCTTTTGTTTCTTCCGTATAACGACCACCTACAGCCAGCTGAACTCTGTCATTAATTTCATAGGTAAATTCACCAAAAACAGCTTGCGCCTCTGCTTGTTGCCTTGCAGAAAATTGCTGAACTAAGCCACCAAAGAAAAAGAATTTTTGTGGACTAAGGGCATATTCACTTTCAAAATAATATGCACCCGCAACAAAGTTAAAAGGACCATCATAATTACTTCTAATTTGAAATTCTTGACTCTTTTGTTCGTATGTTTGAGGTCTGTTTGGAACAAAATTGTAAACGCCAGGTCCAAATAGATTAACCATTCCGCCATTTTCTTCATAAAGCCAATCGTCTGATTCCCAACCAGCAGTAATTGATTTAAAGCTAAAATCGCCTATATCCCAGCTCATATTCAAAGACCATGAGTCCGCTTCAACTGTTGATATAAAAGGATGATCAGATAATTGTACTGTAAAATCATTAGCCTTTTGAACATCATAACCAGTTGTGTAGCAGGCATTAGCTCCAAAAGCATCGCACAGTGTGCCTGGATGAGGTGTTCTGGAACCTGGTAATGTTACATTTACAGGTAATGGGTATTCTGATTGATCATCCATTGTTTCGATTGTTAGTAATGCTTCAAAATTGTAATCATTTTGTGGGGTAAACAAGAAAGTTCCGTACATACTAGTAATGTCAGCACCTTTAACCTGGTCTCCATCATTATAAAAATCTCCGCCTGCGCCAGGTCCAATTTTTGCCCAGCTATCACCTTCAGTTTTATAAGCAGCCAATTTAAGAGCTAATACATCTTTAATAATTGGGAAATTCAAAACAGCCTTAAACTCTGTTTTATCATAATTAGAAAGGCCTACGGACACTTTTCCGCCAAATTCTCCTGTAGGACGACTTCTGGTGATATTAATAACACCACCAAC
>Ga0209709_10001594_pt1 | contig 20773 bp, 19 predicted proteins | sample ArcticOcean_MG_C_2_FD_187435 | JGI IMG/M metagenome (GOLD analysis project Ga0209709, IMG submission 187435) | Marine microbial communities from western Arctic Ocean - ArcticOcean_MG_CB4_136 (SPAdes) (version 2) | ecosystem: Environmental > Aquatic > Marine > Oceanic | place: Arctic Ocean...
ACTGGCCCTACCAAGATCGGCCAAAGATCCGTTGGCCCAATGGCGCAAAACTGGCTTTTTGGGTGGCGCCCAATATCGAATTCTATGAGCTTAATCCGCCGCTCAATCCGCACCGTAAAGCCTGGCCCCAACCCAGTCCTGCCCTGCCTGGTTATACCATTCGTGATTATGGCAACCGTGTCGGCCATGCGCGTCAGATGAATCTACTGGAAAAATATGATATCCGTGGATCCATCTCATTATCCACGGCACTCTGCGATCACCATCCTGAGATTATCGAACTGTGCAAAGAACGTAACTGGGAGTTTTTCAGTCACGGCATCTACAACACCCGCTATACATATGGGCTCTCGGAGGATCAGGAACGAGAAATGATTCTTGATTCGATTGCCACTATTGAGCTCCATACCGGTATAAAGCCGGCGGGATACTTAGCACCAGCACTATCCCATTCGGAGGTGACGCTCGATCTGTTTGCAGAGGCTGGCGGTAGTTATACCTGCGATCTTTTTCATGACGATCAGCCCACTCCAGTGCGCACACGCAGCGGAGCCAAATTTATATCTGTCCCATACTCCCTTGAAATGAACGACACTATTGCCTATGCCGTCAATAAAGTGGAGCCTCGTCGCTATGGGCAAATGATCAAAGATAATTTTGATCGCTTGTACGAAGAAGGCGATACCAGTGGGACCGTCATGTGCATCCCTACACATAACTATCAAGTTAGCTGTCCACACAGAATCAAAGCCTATGAAGAGGCGCTAGAATACATCACCGGGCATTCCGATGTATGGGTCACGACAGGCCGGGAAATAGCAGATTATTTTATCGAACATTATTACGATGCAGTGACTGCCGACATCGTGGCCAAACAGGAGATTTAAGTATGCCACTAGACCCAGAGTACCTGGAGTACCAGCATCGCAAGTACGGCATGGATCATGATCGTTATGACTGGTCCATGCTATCTGAGCGCAAACCCATCAGCTGGCCGCATAATAACAGACTCGCCCTTTGGGTTAACGTTTGCTTACAATTTTTTCCTCTAGACCAAAAGGGAAAACCTTTTCCGGTGCCCGGGGGCATGACAATGCCCTACCCTGATCTGCGCCACTTCACTTTGCGCGATTACGGCAATCGCGTGGGCATTTATCGTTTTCTTAAAGCCTTTGATAAGTACGACGTCAAACCCACCTTTGCGTTTAACACCCGGCTAGCCGAAGACAACCCCTACCTGCTACACAGTATCATGGAGCGGGGAGATGAGATTAACTGTCATGGGTTGCATATGGATGCATTGCACTATGGCGGCCAGGACATCAATGAAGAGAGTGAGTTGATAAAACGCTCTTTGGGTCGACTAAGGGACCTCACAGGGCGGGACATACGCGGCTGGTTAAGTCCGGCTCGCAATGAAAGTGCGAACACGCCCGAACTTCTGGCCGCAAATGGTATCGACTACTTTAGTGATTGGTGTAACGACGACATGCCCTATCAGTTTAGAACCGACAAAGGTCCGCTGTGGGCAATGCCCTTATCCAACGAACTCGAGGACCGGTTCATTCTAATGGAAAATCTCCATTCAGAAGAAGCCTATGTTGAGCAAATATGCGACGCCTGCGACTTTCTGCTACAAGAATCTGAAACACAGGGCGGACGTATTTTAGCGCTTAACCTCCACCCTTGGATGCTTGGCCAACCCCATCGTATAAAGAAGCTTGAGCAAGTACTAGACTATGTTACATCGCAGGAGGGCGTTTGGAGCGCTGGCGCTGGGGATATACTAAGCAGCTTTTGTGGGCAACAATCATAACTCCTATCACCTATGCTAGCTCTGGGCTATCACGCCGCACTGTTATTTGGCCATGATAGCCCCCATGACAGTCCGCCGCCGATTGTCTAACATCTTCCATATGCACGACTGCATCGTCATTGAGCTGTAGAATTACATAAACTTGGTTACACCCAAGAAAGCAACGGTACTTATACCAATCCAGTATACATATGCCAAACGGCGACCTGTGCGAAGAGACTTTTCCAACATATTTTCCACTTCAGCATTAGGTCCACCTGCAAGCACTCGAAACATGCCAGTCCATTCACGCATAATAAACCGCAGTTTCAACCCAATTACCAGCATCAAGCTGTAGCCCATGATTTTCATGGAAAACCATTTCTGCATTTCACCGGCAGCGAATGGCCCCTTGCCCATCAACGAGAAAAGCCCACAAAAAAACAGCACAGGGATCACCACAAAGCGAATAACCTCATCCCACTTGGTTAGGGTGATTCCGCGGTCCGTCTCTCGGTAGACAAACGACGCCCAGCAAAGCCCAAGCCAACCCCCGACCAAGATCCACATCATCGTTAAAAGGTTTCCACCATAGGGCTGCACACCCCATAGATAACCCATATGCATGCCAAGTGGAAACAGCAGGATGATACCCGTACGCGCTAGAATATCTATTCTATAGAGCGTTTCCAAATGACGATGGCGCTCCTCCATACTCAGAGCTCTATTGATAACATTGTTAGAAGTTTGAAAAACGCCCCACTCACCACCAAGCCAATAAACCATGGAAATAATATGCAACCACTTAAGGACAGCAAGCTCCGTAATACCCATCAGTTATCTCCAACTAGACAATCAATAAACTCGTAAATAACAAAACAAAAGATTTTTTATTTGTCCTATAGTAATAACATTATAGTTATTTAGGGAGTAAATTCAACTTGCTTTTACGACCAAAATACCGCCTCGAATTCAACCCGCAGAGGTCTCTCAACCCAACAGAAAAATTATTTTTAGTCTACAGAGACATTAATCGCGTAACGAATAGACATATTAGTTACAGTAACTAATCAAAATATCAAGTAATTACTGTGTTGACAGTGATAGTAGTATAATTGGTTGAATTACATCTATTTTGATATATCATTATGCCAATATTTTCTCGGACACTCTAAATGCCTATTACGCTAAACACATTATTCAGTAAAAGAATACGTGAAGGATTAAACAAAGAATCCCCTACTCCGCTCTATCATCAAATATATAGCCTGCTCCATGGGCTTATTCTCAATGGCACATTGCCCGCGGGAGAGCGTATGCCTACCGAAGAGCAGCTTTCGACGATCTTTTTAGTCTCAAGGATCACTGCAAAACGCGCGATGGATGAACTTGCTGCCGAAAACTTAGTCGAGAGACGAAGAGGCAAAGGGACCCATGTCATTTACAAATACGTGCCTAAACCGGTTCAGGCACCCTTAACGGGTATGCTACAAGAAATCGAGAGTATGGCGCGCAACTCCCAGGCAAATATTCTGGAATGTGAGATGATGCGACCGCCTCAGGATATCCTGAACGAACTTGAGCTCGAGGCAGGTGATACTGCATTACATCTCATTCGTGTGCGCAGCAAAGAAGGCTTGAACTTCGGCTATTATATTAGTTGGACTGCTGGTGTAGTAAAGCCAAAAAATAAAAAATTACTTGAGACTACTCCGCGGCTGACTTACTTTCGCGACAACGGATTGGAGATCACTCACGTTACTCAGACCATTAGCGCCTGCGCAGCATCTCCTGAAAGCGCCCTAGCCTTAAATGTTCCTGTGGGAAGTCCACTACTCAGTCTCACTAGACGTTCATACAACAGGGTAAACGATCAAGAGCACCTGATGGACCACCTCCATGTCCTCTATAATCCTGAACGATTCCAGTACAAAATGGATCTCAAACTTGACTAGCGCTTTACGCCGGTTCTAAATGCGTTTCTAATTTCCCTCCATTGTCATTGGAGGATTATGCAACCTACTGAGCAGTGAGAGTAATTGTGACGCCTGCATTAGGACCAACTTTAATCGCAACAATAACCACGACTCGTCTTGATGCCTGTGTGGCTGACTGGTGTGATCATTTGCATCAACGAATACATAGCCAAACACGACTTTCTTTTGCACAGGCACAGTCTTGGAACTTTTCAGCACTGACGGGAACCCGAGTAACCTGGCTCGAAAATCTGATCGGAGATCCGTGGCTGCGTATTATTGAAGACCCTCAGGCAACTGCAATCACGCCTTTCCATCAGCCCGGTTGGCTATCCCTAGAAATTTGTGTCACCAATGTCGACAGTTTATGGGAAGAACTTGCCGAGTCTCCATTTGAAATTATCGGGGAACCAGCAGACCTAGATATCAGCCCTGATATCCGAGCAATGCAGGTGCTTGGGTCGGCGGGAGAAGTGCTCTACCTCACTCAAATTAAAGCGCCAGTCCCTGGGTTTGATCTGCCAGTAGCCAGGTGCACTGTAGACAAGCTATTTATTCCTATATTACTAGCTACCAATCGCGAAGCAGCGGCCGCCATATACCAACAGTTTCCTGACACAAAGAGTAGTCAATTTGACACCAAGATAACAGTTTTGAATCGAGCCCATAACCTACCCATTGATCAGCGTCATCCAGTAGCTGTCATACATTTGGCTGGTAGCAACCTGATTGAAATAGATGAGATCAGTGGTTTAAAGATACCATCTTATGACAATTCAGCTATTGCCCCTGCTATGACCTCAGGCATAAGTATGATCAGCTTTGCCATCAAGGACTTAGACGTTTTACCTGTCGATAGCCCTACCTATACAATCGACGAAGGCCCATACGCCGACTCTCGTGCCAGCCTGATACGCGGCCAAGCCGGTGAATTAATAGAACTGATCGAACAAAAATTTGCTTAATTGCAAGCCCAACTCTATACCCCGACTTAACATTCTCGCTTAATGAGATGCAAAAATGGGGGTTATAAAAGCCCCTTGTTCAACATTTTCTAGCATTAGTCATCATGGTGATGGTGATGACGGCTTCCGTCGGCATGGTGGTGGTGGTGCGGACTTCCATCTTCATGATGGTCGTGCCCATGCCAATGATCATGACGCTTGCCATCAGACTTGTGCTCATTATCATGCCCCTGTTCATTACCACGTAGCTGCATAGTCTTTTCAAAATCTTCTGGTCCATGGGGATGATTGTGGTCGTAACTGAGTGCCCACTTATAAAGTAACGGATCACGTTGATATAATCGTGCCCCTGCTCGCTCTTGATTTTCCTTAGGTGTCGTCCATGGATTATAGTGAAAGTGATTAAACAGCTTCGAATCCGTGCGGCCCAAAGCGATGCAGCCGTATTCAGAGGCGAAGGCACCGTGGTTTATATAGGCTGGTCGCCAGAAGTATCCTCCTGTAGGAATATCACCAAACTGCATCATCCAAGACGTACCCCATAGGTGATAAGACTCCTCTGCACAATCATGATACGAAATATTGTCCTGCTTAAAACATGGAGTCATACAGTACAAAAAAGTCATCGCATGGGAAATAGGATTAAAGTTCAACAGCTTTATCAAACAGCCCGCAGCCACCGATGGCTTGACCAGATTACCCATAGCCCAGGGAATATCCATATAGGAGTCAATGCTGTGATAAAGGTCTACTTGCGCCAAAGGATGATGCTCCCCTGAAGGCTCATGACTCGGTTCACCTGTGTTATACATCATCATTACCAGACAGCCTTGCTGAGTGGAAATTGCCGGCATACAGTATCCTGCTGGAATAAAGAAATAATGCCCCTTGCGACACGTCTGATCGCCCACCTTTAGCTCCCCCTCAACAATGATCATCTCTCGCTCTGACCATGAAAATCCGGGGGGCTGGTGATAACCGCCATCTAACTGGACAGTCATGCTACAGGCACCGGAATCGGCGTCAAGGCTGAGCATCTTATATCCCATTCCACGGCTAAAACCAGGAAGCCGCATATTCTTAAAGTGGACGTCTCTATCGCAAAACGGTTCAATGTGTGGACGTGCCATAATTCTTCTCCAATTCTATCTTTTAAATATTAAATCGACTTTATTCGTCATCTATGCCGTATTTCCAGATCACCTGATCATTGCGCCCTTCGGGCTTGACAGGCAAATGTTCTGGTTTAATTGGCGTTTTCGCATCACCGTCTTCGTTAAATCCACTTGTGGTAATACGATCAAAAAATTCCTGGTACCACTTCTCACGCATCGACGCTAGATTGTCCATATCATGAGACACCGCTCTATAGCGCAGCTCTTGCTCATCGACTTCCTCTTTAATCCAAGCCTCAATTTCTGGCGAGAGCTCATGCTCAATAAATAAATTTTTAAATGTCATTATCTTCAACCTCTCTTCAATTAACTATTTTTACTTCTTTGGAATCCAACATACTATCGATTACACTCTGAGACATGCCCACCTCAAGTAACACCTCGGCGCTGTGCTCTCCAAGCCGTGGAGGGAGTGACCCAATCGCTGCTGGGGTCTTGCTAAAGTTGATGGGTGGACTGCTCATCCTTATGCGGCCCTCAGTTGAGTGGTCAAACTCTTGCCAAAACCCAGACTCAACCAACTGGGGATCTGTGATCAAGTCATCTAACGTATTGACCACCATCATGGGGACATTAGTGTCACCGAGTAGCTCCACCCAATCTGCGCGGGAGCGCGACGAAATAATCTCTCCCGTTACACGGTAAGACTCATCAATATTTTTTAATCGAGTCGCCATATCTGTAAAACGTGAATCGGCAGCTAACTCTTCTCGGCCGCAAAGCCGGCAAAAGGTTTCCCAGTGATTATCCCAATAGGGTAAAACGGCCAGATACTGGCCATCCAGCGTTTTATAGGGTCGCCGGTGTTTGGCCGTCAAGCGGACATACCCCGCCTTACCTATAGGGGGCTCAAAGGTTTGGCCCCAGAGATGCTCAGTCATCATAAAAGACACCATCGACTCAAACATTGGCACTTCGATTTCTTGGCCTTCACCACTTCTCTGCTTGTGGAACAATGCGGCTAACACTGCTTGCACGACCATCAATGCGGTTGTTTTATCGGCAATAATGGTCGGCAAATAACGAGGCTCACCCCCCACCATGCTTTGTAACATTGCAATACCGCTGGCTGCCTGAATGGAATCATCCAACGCTCCTTTGTCACCATAGGGGCCTTTTTTACTATAACCATAGGTGGCACAGTAAATAACCTCAGGATTAACAGCCTTAATGCACTCATAATCAAGACCCAGGCGCTTCATTGCGGCAGGTCTAAAGTTATGCACGACCACATCAGAGGTCTTAATAATCTCCATCGCGGCGGCTTTCCCTCTGGAGGATTTAAGGTCCAGCGACACAGAGCGTTTATTACGGTTGCAGGTGAGAAACAGTGCGCTCATATCGCTATTGTTACGGTGAGGTCCCAGATTGCGGTTGGTATCACCACCGATAGGTTCTATCTTGATGACGTCCGCCCCTAGATCGCCGAGCATCTGGCAAGCATAAGGCCCCAAAACCACACTGGTCATTTCTACAACGCGAATACCTGCAAGAGGTGTCGTCATTTTATGCGCCCCTCAAGACCATATAGCTTGATCACGTTATCTCGGAGAAACTTTCTTCGAACCTCTGGCTTTAATCCAAAATCTTCTATTTCATCGAGGGTGCGTTTAAACCTTAGCACCGGAAAATCGGTTGCAAAAATGACCTTATCCTGACCATAAGAATTCAAGAATTTAATGACACTTTCCGGCCAATATTTAGGACTATGCGCGTCGGTACACATATACACATTTTCGTGCTTCCATGCCATCGCGATCATTTCGTCATGCCATGGAATTCCAACATGGGTACCTATCAACTTTAGCTCTGGCAGATCACAGGCGATATCATCTAGATAAATAGGTCTACCCACCGAGCGACAACGATGCTGCTTTGAGTAGATAAGTGACTGCCCCACTTGCATCTGAATGGGAACGCCTAACTCAATACACTTTGCGTAAAACGGATAATAACGCGCCTCGTTGGGAGCCAGATCGAACCAGTGAGGATAGAGATGAACCCCAATAAAACCCATGTTAGTGATGGCATCTTCCATTGCCCGCACACCATCCATGCCGGTGAAAGGATCAATCCCAATCAAGCCGAAAAAACGATCCGGATATTTAGATACGGCATCAGCCACCAGCTCAGCGGGCATATGATAGCAACCGGAGAGACCTTTTCTGCCTGCTTTAGCGGCAACTAAAAAAGCGCTCTGGATATCGGCTTCGTCCATGTATTCAATCATCTTCTCCAGGGTGATTCCTACACTACTGTGCTGGCCTTTGACCTTACCGACAAAAAACTCATCGGTCCAAGTGGGCCTATGGGACAGTGCCTCGGCGGTCCAAATATTGACCACTGCGTCAACGGCCTTATAATCTGCTGTCATAAATTAACCTATAGTCCAAGTAATGTTATTGAACAACCACACACAAACATTGTAACGCCCACTAATGCATGGCTAAACCGCTCCAATTTTGGCAGTTTAATACCTTTTAAACCCCAGACCGTAAATACCACAGCCATTAGCATTGTCAGCACTGTTACTATACTAAATATACTAGTAACGAGAAGGACAGTTGCCATACTTTGATTAGCCGCGGGATACATGAGAATTGGAATCAGCGCCTCACAGGGCCCCAACACGAATACAACAAACAACGCCCAGGGTGCTAAAGCCCCATCAGCCTCTTGATGGACATGAGTATGCTTGTAATGGTGGTTATGTTGATGCGCATGCCATATCTGGCCATGGAGATGGCCGTGACTATGAGGTCGGTCTCTATACGCCTTACGAATGCCCCAAACCATATAAACAAGCCCAAAGGCAATCAGAGCCCAGGCCGCAAAAGAGCCTCGAGTACTCTCTATCAACTCAAGCGCGCCTAGCTGGATGCCCGCGTATACACCAACCAATCCAATAATTATTGAGCCTGTAATGTGCCCTACCCCAAACAATGCCGTAGTCTTTACCGTCTTGGCGATTGTCCAGCCTCGCGCTTTCGCCATCGCCACAAAGGGCAAATAATGATCGGGACCCAGCAAAGTATGCATAAATCCAATGGTCGCAGCAGTGATCGATAAAAGCATAATCTCAGAGGTCATGGGCTGCCCCAAAATTTAATCAACATCACTGCCCCAAATCGCCCATTTTGTGTGATATTATCCAGCTATAATTTGTATTATTAATATGTCTTTATATCAATTTATTGTAATCTGGATATAATTACAATTCAAGAGTTTGTTAACTAATTAGGCAAGCGCGAGGAGCAGCCAAGGGTTTACCCATTTCTCTCCGACCTAACGCCTTGGTTGGCAGTCCATTAGCAGTCATATAAGCAGACTAATATCTTATAGCGTCGCAGCCGTAACCCAGTATCTTAAAGCCAGAAGACTTATCAAAAACCATGTTGAAGACATTATTTGAAAAACTTTGGACACTTCACGAGATTTCCATTATCGGGAACGGTGAGTGTTTGATTTTCATTGACAGAATGTTCCTTCATGAGCGAACGGGTTCTATAGCACTTAAGGGGCTCGAAGATGCAGCGCGAGCAATAAAATCCCCACAACATGTGTTCTGCACGATGGACCATATCGTGGACACCACACTGGGGCGCGGCGACGAAACGCTTATGCCAAACGGCAAAGATTTTATTATTGCAACGCGAAAATCCGCCCACCGTGCCGGCATACGCCTATTTGACATTGGCGACCAAAATCAAGGGATTTCTCACGTAATCTCTGCCGAATTGGGTATCGCACTACCAGGATCCACTCTCATTTGTCCAGACAGCCACACCTGTACGCTTGGTGGCTTAGGGGCGCTCGCCTGGGGCGTAGGCTCTACTGAAGCAGAGCATGCTATGGCGACAAATACGCTCAGAGTTAAGAAACCCAAAACCATGAGAGTCAACTTTCGTGGCAAGCTCAGTCAAGGCATAACCGCCAAGGACATGATTTTGTATCTTATTTCGCAGGAGGGTACGGGGGGCGGAGCAGGATATGCCGTAGAATTTTCCGGTCAGGCTGTCCGTGAACTAGGTATTGAGGCGCGCTTTACACTTTGTAATATGGCCGTGGAGTTTTCTGCATTTACCGGTTTGGTAGCTGTCGATCAATCAACTTTGGACTACATCCAAGACCGTACATTCGCTCCCAAAGGTAATGAGCTAAAACAAGCGATTAATCACTGGAACACATTGCATACAGATATCGGCGCAGAATTTGACAGAACAATCACTATCCAATGCGAGAACATCAAGCCCATTGTGACCTGGGGAACCAGCCCGCAACATGCCATCAGTATCGAGGATAAAATCCCTGACCCACATTTCGAGAAATCAAGCATCACAAAGAGTTCGATGAAAAGAGCGCTTGCCTATATGGATCTAAGCTCAGGCACCCCTATAACGTCGGTTAAATTGGATGCAGCCTTCATTGGCTCCTGCACTAACGCCAGGCTAAGCGACCTCCGCGCAGCAGCACAGTATTTACAGGGTAAAACAGTTTCCCCTTGGGTAAGCGCAGTGTGTGTTCCTGGTTCTTCGCAGGTAAAAGCAGCTGCCGAAGCAGAGGGGCTAGATAAGATATTCCTAGCGGCAGGCTTTGAGTGGCGCGAGTCTGGTTGCTCCATGTGTTTTTATGCCGGTGGTGAAACATTCGGCAAGCAAAAACGAATTATATCCACGACCAATCGAAATTTTGAAGGTCGCCAGGGCCCTGAAACTCGCACCCATCTCGCCAGCCCATTAACAGTCGCCGCGTCGGCCTGCAAAGGCTATATTTCTGCGGCAACGGATTAAGCCATGGACAAATTTGATAGTCATAGAGGGATTGCTGCGGCTCTACTGCGCCCCAACATTGACACTGACACAATCATCCCATCACGCGAGATGACACGCGTTTCTAGGGAAGGATTAAAAGATGGTCTGTTTGCCGCCTGGCGCTATACCTTGCCGGGGAGCCGCGAAGCCAACCTTAATTTTATTCTCAATCGTCCCGCCTATAGTAATACTAGCATTATTCTTTCGGGCGATAATTTCGGCTGCGGCTCATCTCGGGAGCATGCAGTCTGGGCACTTAAAGAGTACGGCATACGTGCCATTATCGCGCCGTCATTTGGCAGCATCTTTCAAAGCAACTGCATCCGTAATGGCGTTCTACCCATTGTGCTCAGTAATAATATGATTAAAGAGATGGCTGATTGGGTTGAGAAAGATCCGCAACACAATCATCTCAGCATTGCATTACCCGAACAAAAGGTCCATTGGTCTGCGGGAAAATGCTTTGAGTTTGAACTGGATGAAGCACAAAAAGATATGCTAATTAAGGGCCTAGATGCCATTTCGCTAACACAGGTTCTCGACAACAAGATTGACCTTTTTGAACAAAAAGATAGGCTTGAGAGGCCATGGATATATCTCGACTGAACTTACTTTTTCTGAGCCCGCACCACAATCTTATACCGCTACTTTGACCCGCAGACTTATATCGCAACCTTAACAAAACCTTCGCGCAGCATCTCATTGATTTCGTCTATACTATATCCAGCATCGCGCATTACTTCGATACTATGCTCGCCTTCGCGAGGCAGATCGGAGCGAAGCTCAAATTTTCCATCACTCATTTCAAGAGGAAGAGCCGGCAGTCTGGCTTGCGTTCCAGTTCTCTTACCATCACTTAACGTAACAGGTAACAAACCTTTACTAGCCTCAAGGTGAGGGTCATCTAACAAATCTTCGGGCCGATTAATCGGCGCGAATGGAATGCCAGCCAGCTCAAGACGATCCATCAATTCCTGCTTGCTCATGCTCGCAAATAGCGCTGTAATAACCGGTATAATACTGTCTCGGCATTTAATTCTTCCACTGTTGCTTGCAAGGGCTGCATCAGCCGCAAAGGTATCCAGTTCAAATACCTCACAAAATTTAACCCAAAGTGTGTCGCTAACAACGCCGATGAACACGCTCTCACCTTCCTTACTGCGAAATACATCATAGATCGACCAAGCCGACTGACGCTGAGACATCGGCATAGGCGCCTCACCTGATACAGCTTGCTGCGCCATATGCTGACCCATCATAAACACTGTCGTTTCAAACAGCGCGCTAGTGACGATACCACCGAGGCCCGTTTTATGACGACGTTCCACCGCAGCCAGGATGCCAATAACACCGAACATACCGCCGGTGATGTCAATCACCGAAGAACCTGCACGCATCGGTTTACCCGGCAAACCTGTCATATATGCCAGCCCGCCCATCATCTGCGCGACCTCATCAAGAGCTGTACGACTACCATAGGGGCCCGGCAAAAAGCCCTTCAAAGAACAATAAATTAAACGCGGATTGAAGGCCGATAACTGTTCATAACCAAAACCTAGTTTGTCCATAGCCCCTAAGCGAAAGTTCTCTATCACCACGTCAGATTTTTTGACCAGACGTCGTGCCAACTGCCTACCCTTTTCTGATTTCAAATCCACACAGACACTTTTTTTATTGCGATTATACATGGGGAAGTATCCAGCACCGGAGCCCTCAAGGTGGCGAGTTTTATCGCCATTCAAAGGCTCTACTTTAACAACTTCCGCGCCTAAATCAGCTAGAATCAAACCTACGGTCGGGCCCATAACCATATGGGTAAACTCAACCACTTTTATACCCTGCAGTGGCAATGTCTTATTATCCATGAGTTAACAACCCTAGCAGGTGACAAAGGCCTAAAGACAGCCCTATTCGTATTTAACTCTATGATATAACAATAACTCATTTAATGTCAGTAGTTAATTCGAAAGTCTGCACTAGTCATTGATAAAAGCGGCTAAATTGGAGGCGTGGAGTGTTGACGCAAGGTGTCTTTCTACCCTACATCGAGGTTAATTCGACAAAGCCCGCGGCATAAATACGGCTTGATTTAATCCGAAGTTGCTATTGCGCCAAAATTCCAGTCTTGATGAGCTTTTCAATCACCTGCAGCTGGGTCGCGACGAAATGCTTACGGTCAGGCACTATTATTTCGCCATCAGCTAACAAATTATTGGCTGGATACACGTTAAATTTCTCGTAGGTGGGGGCAAAAATTTCCAGCCTCTGTCGGGCCAAGATGTTAGTCATACCCGGCCTCAGTCGCGCACTGCGAAGCGCGGCAACATCCACCTCCGCGTTACCACACATTGACTCGCCCACGCTAGCCTCAGCTAAAACACTACCGTGGAAGTCGACAACTTTTGAGCCTCCATCAGTCGAGGCGGCGGGAAAGGCGATATCCACAATGCCAGCACTGTTGGCTGAAACGATATAGACCATATTTTCATACGCTCTTGCCTGCTTAGCAATATTTTTCGGAGTTGCCAATGGACTTCCAACTTCACTGGAGGAGTGGCAGATCACTTCAGCACCCCTCAATGTGAGAGCCCGAATAATCTCGGGATAAAGAATCTCTTCGGACGCAACGGCCGCCAGCCGCCCTATTTCCGTATCCACAACAGGAAACAAAGACTCTTCACCATACACCTCTATATAGCGCTCAAGCACATCATGGGGCGTCGGAGCATACATAGAGATGAGACGCCGATAGCGGAGAACAACCTCCCCAGACGGATCGATAATGAAGCTCACTTGGAAATAAATCCCAGGAAAGTTTGGATCTAGTTCATAGACATTTCCGGACAGGAAAATATCATTGTCCAGGCAAATTTTACCCAGCGCCAAATACTCGGGGCCTTCCATTTCAATACAGGCTTTTTCTGACCAAACTTCAACGCTCTCTCCCATAGGGAATCCCGTCAAAAAATACTCAGGCAGCACCACAAGCCGAGTATTGAGCCCACTAAATGAACTGATAAAGCCTTTACTGCCGCGAATTTGATCAGCTAAATTGGCGATGGTTTTCGCCATGCGCCGGCTGACGTCTTGCCGTGAACTTAGGCCGTTGACTGCATGGCAGGTGACCTGAAGTGCTAGTGCGTTATAAGGCTCCACAGATTTCGTCATTCTATTTATGTCCCTACAGGGTTAATCTAATTTTCAGGCGGGTCTTTGGCCCGTCTCAAACTTATAAACTCTCTACCAATGTCACTTGAAATTCACCGGCAGCTTCACGTAGTTTTCGCACCACCTGATATTCAGGTGAATACCAAAACTCTCTGGCCGCATCAGCATTTGGCCACTGGTGAACAACGACTTTTCTCTCATCAACATTGCCTTCTAATATTTCAGACCCACTCCCCTTAATGAGGTACTGCCCTCCATATTGCTCAACGACTGCAGGTACCGCCTGCATGTATTGTACAAATAGTTTGGGGTCAGTCACCAACCCCTGAACAATCGTGTAAGCAGGCATATCGTTCTCCACTAAATTAAAGACTACCTTGAGCAAAAGCCAAGAGGCAAACCAGCATCAGGTGTAAAGCCATACAACTCTACATCCGGCAGCGCCGTTGCAACCACATTTCTGGCAGCCATCAATGCATCAAAATCAATACCAGTTTTCAATCCCATTGCCTCAAGCAAGAAAACTAGATCCTCAGTAACAATATTACCACTGGCACCAGGTGCGCTAGGACAACCACCGATGCCACCCATTGAAGAGTCAATTGTAGTCAAGCCCATCTCCACCGACGCCAGAACATTGGCCAACCCTTGACCACGTGTATTGTGAAGGTGAATACCTTTAAGATGTTCTCGACCAACAGCCGCCCAGACCTTACCTATCAGACGCTTAACCTGCACCGGATTGGCGTACCCAGTGGTATCGGATAGCCCCACCTCATCGCATCCGGCCTCCATTAACGCCACCGCGATTTCGACCACCCGATCCTCGGGTATCGTACCTTCAATCGTGCAGCCAAATGCGGTTGAGAGAGCGCCTTCAAGTATAGGCCTTTCATCCATCGGAAGACGCTTAATGAGCTGTGCTATATGGCCAACTTCCTCAAGCATTTGCAGATGGGTTCGATTTACATTTCGCAAACTGTGAGTTTCACTAACCGATAAGGGAATTGTAAGCTTGTGGACGCGCGCCTTTATCGCTTGCTCTGCACCCTTCAAATTGGGCACTAACACGGCGACATTAAGCCCTTCAATGGTTCTAGCATACTGTGCAATTTCCATCGTGTCGGCTAGCTGGGGTAGTATCCTCGCAGGAACAAAAGAGCCAACTTCAATTTCGGGAACACCGGCTGCCGCCAAAGCGCTAATCCAGCCCTTTTTTGCCTCGGTAGGCATTATTTGACTGATACTTTGCAAGCCATCCCTTAGCCCAACCTCACTCACCTGTATGTCGATCTCTTCCATGACAGCCTGCACCTCATTAGTCATTTTTTTCGTTACATCTCTCTAAATTGACGCTTGTTAATTACCAATAGCATCTTGTGAAGAGTACGTATTTATTTCAATCTGTGGTCTAGGCATACACCACAGATTAGCTCAGCCATTGTCTGGCTTGCAGACTGACAGTTTACAAAAGAATTAACATTATATCTATAGATCATTAGATGCTATTATCCTTATCATTAAATATACAGCCCAAGGTTTAAGCTTAATTACTGAGACCTATCGCAGGCTTTTATCCTGCATATAACTGGAAATCCCAATGAACGAAGACGCGTTAGAACGGCAAATAAAAGTGCGCAACCCGCGCACAGGGCAGTTAGACTATCAGTTCAAAGCAGTCAGTAAGCATGCAATCAAAGCCACAATAGATAGCCTGAGAGAGAATCAGCCCAAATGGCGTGATGCTGGTATCAAATATCGCATCGAGGTTATCAAACGTTGGCAGGCTTCCATGCGCCTTGAGCGCGTAAATATTGTGTCGGCATTACAGAATGATACGGGGCGTTTAATGCTGGCTGACCAAGAATTTGAGGGCTTACAGAAAAGCATAGACAGCTGGTGCTCCCAAGCCCCAACCTTGCTTGAGCCCTATAAACAGGCCGCAGTGGCCATGCCAAATGTAGAAATTCATGGCGAGACTTCTCCCTATCAAATCCTTGGCGCCATTAGCCCTTGGAACTTCCCTCTACTGTTGTCATTTATCGATGTTATCCCGGCCCTTTTAGCTGGCTGCAGTGCTGTAATTAAGCCGAGTGAGGTGACTCCAAGATTTGCTGTGCCGGTCGCTAGGAGTATTGCCGCGGTTGAGGAATTGGACGCTGTCCTCACAATCATGCCCGGCGACGGATTGACCGGCCAAGCACTTATCGACTCAGTCGACGTGGTCGCTTTCACCGGAAGTGTTACAACCGGTAAAAAAGTGGCTATAGCCGCTGCGCAGAAATTTATCCCAGCGTATCTTGAATTAGGTGGTAAGGACCCCGCAATTGTACTGGAGGGAGCCGATTTAGATCGCGCCACAACGGCCATATTGCGCGCATCTATCGTGGCGACAGGTCAGGCCTGCCAGTCATTAGAACGCCTTTATGTCGCACAGGCTGACCATGATGAATTTATTCAACTGCTCACCGAAAAAGCTATGGCGGCTACCTTAACCAAAGATGATCCAAATAAGGGTATTGTTGGGCCACTGATTTTTAGTCTCCAAGCAGCCGTTATCCAGCAACATCTCGATGATGCATTGCAAAAAGGCGCTATCATTTATTGTGGAGGGAAAATCGAGGATCACAGAGGTGCAAAATGGATAGCGCCAACGGTTTTGGGTAATGTCGACCATTCAATGTTGATAATGACCGAAGAAACATTTGGCCCAATAATGCCGGTCATGGCCTTTTGCAGTCCGGAGCAAGCAGTTGCATTAGCCAATGATACCTCTTATGGCCTATCGGCGGCGGTATTCGGAAAAGATGAGGAATCTGCACTCAGCGTGGCTAAGCAGATAAATGCTGGGGGCATTAGCATCAACGATGCAGGCCTAACATCGATGGTATTTGAAACAGAAAAATCGGCCTTTGGCTATTCAGGCATGGGACCTTCTCGTGTCGGTGGCAGTGGTTTGACTCGCTTTCTGCGCCAACAGTCCCTGTACGTTAATCGTGGTGACGTACTCCCAATTACTGTCTACTCAGAGCAGCCTATATGACCAACCCTAATTTCAGCTTTTAATAATGAGTACCGTTCACTTAGAATAATGTTTTTCAGCAGACTGGCCTATCAATAATTACATCGAATTTTTCTCTCGCGACTCGTTAGTTATTTATGGCATGGAAAAGACACGTCAGGCCGACGTAACCATAGTTGCGCAGCCATCCTGTCCGAAGCCGATCGTATCGGCATTAATCTCAAGTAGATACTTACAGGTCGTTTTATGGTGGTCAGGTGATTACATATCAAAAATATAGTTATCAGGGGACGACGACCTCCAGTAAGGCACCCGAGGGAAACCTTATCAAGCTAGACCGCCCCTTAAGCCCAGGGCAACTGGAGGTAACAGAATCATTAGCTTGCGTAGAAGAATCAATACTAGTGAGCGCATCGATTGAAGCGCTCACCAGTATAACGCCACCAGGCACTTTCGTAGTTTCACGTTCATTGCCGTATTCATCAAACTCAAAACCAAATGGCCCAGAAAACTTCAACATCATGATTGGATAACGGGTATCCGATGAATCTCCTCTTGCCTTCGCCAGCACATCAATTTTAAATGGCACCGGATTAGTCACCAAATTTCCGAAGGTATCCTCGAGAAAAATTCGGGTAGCCTTCAGGTCTGAACTCCCGGCTACCATGATAAAAGTATTACCAATGGGCGACTGCGGTGCAGTCGGCTTAAGTAGCGAACTTTCGGGCTCAAACATCTTAGTGAGGTACAGCAACTCCCCTGATGGCCCAGAGGCTTGCATGGCTAAGATTTTTTTTGCGGCGGTCAGATAAGCCGGCTCCCCAACCACCGTAAATGCGCTGTTAGACATTTGGTGGCTCAATGTATTCGGGTCCTGAGCCAGCAGCTCAACGGCACTCCACCCCGGCGACAACATTGGTTTGTAAGCCTCGCTAGCACCTTCGATGAACCGCAATATAACCTCCCGCTCTCCTTTCGGTGACCGCATATTGATAAAGGCCCGACCTGCTAAAGACGCATCGCCCATCTGAACCGCGCAGGTTTTCTGAATAACCCCAGTCTGCTTGACCTCATACCCTAAATGATCCTTATAAGCAATTGCTGTGACATCAAGGTCGACAGCAAGCACGCTCACCATTAGCAGCGATTCCAAAATCATCGATAATTTCCTTTATTGATTAACAGACTCGACTTTTAAATGTCGGGCAGTAAGAAAATGTTAAACCAGCAACGCTGTTAATATAGATAATTGAGCATCGGATTGGTTTTTTATATTATGAAGAACTATCGACATTAATCTATCGTAACGATCAACAACATATTCAAACAAATTGCATAGTCTAGCATCAGACTAAAGAATAAAGCATGACCAAAACAAGACTCGAAAACACCAACATAGAGCAAGGGGATTTAAGCGTTACCAACATGCCTCACCATTTTTATCTCTGCGGACTTATTACAGCCGGCAATTATCCTCTCGCTCGATCATGTCAAAAGCGAACATAAAATGTGCCATACCGGCAAGTAATGAAAACACCAGACCGAGCTCCAAAATTTGACCGTCATCAAAATGCACTGCCAGCGCATCATACAACGGTTGGGATAAGCGACCTCGATGCGCATGCAGCGACATCAAGTCTGCCAGTTCGATCACCGCTTTGTCAGCAGCGTCGAACACTGCGTGTTCAGCGTCACCAATCACCGCTATTTTCACCGAGGATAATCCAGCCCAGTCAGCGTCAAGTCGATTGCCTCGGTTACATGACCGGCAGCCATGTACCTCAGAAAGTCGTAAGCGACCTAGTTCCTTATAAATAACCGGGGCGCTGCCTTCATAAAAAAGTTTTTTATAAAAATCATCCATGTACCAATCAAACAGAGCGGGAGAATGGCCCATAGCACTTATCGGCTTTGCCTCCCCCCGCCGGGATAACGACTTGTCGAATGCCCGCTGCGTGGATTCGGACAGCTCGGACTTGTCCTTCACGGGGAAAATACTGTCGATCAATTGTCAGGTATCTCTTTTTGTAAAAAAAAATTATGGCAAAGTGAAGATACATTATTCAATGTGAGATTAGGCTTCAGTTTGTATTCAAACCATCGCTTTTACTTTACCATACAAAATGACAAAAAGTATAAAGGTATATCAATGATAAGTCAGTGGCACGCGGCAACCATGGGGGTTGCCAATCTTGACTCGGCGCTCGAGTTCTGGATCGAGGCCGTAGGCTACGAAGTTGTCGCAGCAACCGAAGGAGCGGATGTCGACTTAGCCCAGCAGTGGTCACTTGATGCCTGCGCAGTTAAGCGACAGGCTTTTATCGGGGCTCCCAACACCACCTGTGGTTATTTGCATCTGGTTGAAATGCATGAGCCCGGACCATCGGTAAGAGCTGGCGCCGCCGTTTTTGATGCCTGCCCTAAGAACATTGATATCTATGTGACCGATATTGGACAACGTATCAAGGCCCTAAAAGCATTGGGCTATATTTTCCGCAGTCCCAAGCACAGTGTGGTTACCGCTGAAGATGGAACGCGATTTTGTGAGATGCACATTGGGATACACGACGACATTAATCTGGTACTGCTGGAATTACCGGCTCAGGCCATAGCCACCAACGCCCTAGGCTTTGGCGCTATAGGCCTTATTATCACTGTGGTGCCTAACGTGGTGGACGAAAAGCGGTTCTATCAGGAGATACTCAAACTCGAACTGCTCACCGATAATTTCTTTGATGGTGAGGCGATAGAACAAATGATAGGGCTGCCCTCTGGCGCCGGACTGGAGGTCAGTATCTGGGGTCGTAAAGGCGACTGCGAAGCCCAACTGGAACTCGTTCAATATGTCGGCGTGGTCGGCGATAGCCGTTTCTCTCGAGCGACACTGCCAAACTGTGGTCTTCATCAGGTCTGCTTTAAAACCACCGATGCCTCTGAAATAGCCTTACAAGCCTCAGCCGCAGGCAGCTTAGTAATCCATCGCGGCCGATTAAGTACCCTTGCTGGTAGCGGTGAGTACTGGACACTTTATACCCCCGCGGGCATGCGCATTGACCTGATGACAGCATCGTGAAACACGGTAGCGTGCGCTGGTGGCGGCAGCGCAAATGGCAAATCGCGGGACTACTGTGCCTCATTACCACCATCAACTATATGGATCGGCTGGCTCTGAGCGTGGCCGCTCCGACACTGACCAAATTATTTTCTCTCACGGCTAGTGATTATGGCGATATTTCAGCAGGTTTTTTGGTGGCCTATGCTCTGGGACAACTATTTGGCGGCCCAGTAATTGATAAAATTGGCACTCGCAAGGCATTAACTTTTGCCGTGATACTTTGGAGTATTGCGGGCATGGCTCATGCTTTTGCTCAGGGATTTCGCAGTTTACTGAGCGTTAGGTTTTTACTAGGCATTGGCGAGTCGGTAAACTTTCCCGCAGCCAATAAGGCTATTGCAGAGTGGTTTCCTGCCAACGAGCGCTCGTTGGCGGTAGGGATTGTGACGGCGGGAACAGGTCTAGGGACGATTATTGCCCCGCCTCTCTTGATCTGGCTTATTATTCAGTTCGGTTGGCAATGGGCGTTTATTGTGCCTGGGCTTTTCGGGTTCGTTTGGTTATTGGCCTGGCACCGGGTCTACGCTGAACCTGATGTGACTAAAGACAAGAAGGTTCACCCGTCTGCCCAGAATACGGATAGCACATATGGCTATGGGTCTTTATTCCGGCAGCCTGCCATGTGGGGTCTCATGCTCTCTCGATTCGTCAGTGATGGTGCCTTTTACTTTGTGGTTTTTTGGCTACCGCTCTACCTCACCACTGAGCGCGGACTAGACCTTCCAGCCATCGCGATGTTTGCCTGG
>Ga0209709_10001596_pt1 | contig 20769 bp, 27 predicted proteins | sample ArcticOcean_MG_C_2_FD_187435 | JGI IMG/M metagenome (GOLD analysis project Ga0209709, IMG submission 187435) | Marine microbial communities from western Arctic Ocean - ArcticOcean_MG_CB4_136 (SPAdes) (version 2) | ecosystem: Environmental > Aquatic > Marine > Oceanic | place: Arctic Ocean...
AGTGCACCAAGACCTTTGCGAACAAGGAGGTCTTCGCGCGCGAACTCGGAATCTACCAAAAAAACTTGCCCTACGTCCCGCGTCTGATCTCGCACGACCGCAAGGCGCGCACCCTCACCGTCGAGCGCGTGGGCAAACCTCTTGGTACCGTGTGGGACAGCGGTGTACCCTTCGTATGGTCGCTCCTCAACACCTCCTCACGCTGGAGGTTGAACGCGCGCCTTCGCAAGTTGCACCGGCGGTTCCGAAGGGACACGGGACTGTACCACAACGACCTCCTGTACAAGAATGTGTTGCGCGACGGCAATCGTCTCTACCTCGTCGACTTTGAGTGGTGCGGCGCGGCGCTCACGGACGCCGACACGGATGGGATCCTGTCGCGGAGGCGTCGGGTAGTGTGGTTGGTCGCAGTTCTCGTGGTGATATATGTGGTATATACACATGCCGTCCAGCCGTTGACACGAACACGTCTGGGTGAGGTGATATAGGAGTCCGTTTACGGCGATGAGGGACACCATTTTAAATTGCTATGCGTCCTCCATTTGGGGACGTGCCATCAACACAATCACGAGATTTCCGTTTTGTGGAGTCTTGTTCCAATGTACACTACCAGGATTCCGACAATAAACGTGGTCGGTATGCAACCGCCAGTGAAACGAGATGCATGACACATATCATACAAACGTCTACCATCCCGTTCCGCATTGGTGAGTTTGATAAATAATTTAAAGATGGGGTTAATCCATAGCCGTGAATTGTCAGTAACTGGGTGAGGCTGCACCGCTAGAGGAACTTTGTACATATACGATCTCGTTAGGGACGAAAGTGATACATCTTTCACACATCCGTACTTCGACATTCGAGAGCGAACCTGTTGTAGAAAGGGTTTACTCTGTAGTTTGGTCGACAATTCCGCACCTATGAAGATTGCATGGGCTCCACCCATGATAGGTACGCGCACGTGTTCACCAAAGGTTGGAATGCAAACGAGCGGATTTGAACCAAGTGAGTAAAGATCCCAACTAGACGTCCTTAAAAATTCATCCACATTTCGGGCATGATCGGTGAGTTGTGGACGGAATACGACGTCGTCTTCCAATATGAGGATTGGTTTCTCTGGCACGTGACGACATGCGTGACAAACGGCATGGAGAATATCTTCTGTCGTTGAGGATACACATTTTTTTTTGCAGTTCTTGAAACCGTGGTTGTACTGAAATATTATGTTGCGGCAGACGGGGTACTGTCGAAACTGTGACAGCAACCGTTCCTCCTGTGTGGAACTTTCCATGATCAAAACAACAGCAGTATCCACTTCTGAAAATATTGGTCGATTGGAGGTATAGTGAACATGTCTATAGCACGTCATCGTTAATCGATGAGTTTGCAAAAAAATGTAAATTGATAAACGGACGGTGACAATGAGAATAATTCTCACAATGCGACATGCGGTGCAGCGTTCACGGACACTAAAATGGACGGGATCCTGTCGCCTTCCCGTCCGCAGATGGTTTGGTCGCAGTCCTCGCGGGATGATCTCGTTTGAGGAGTACCAAAAATTTTGGAAAGGTACTTAAAGGAACGGTGAATGAGGGCATACGAGAAACTGTTGTTGGGATTGCTGGTCCTAATTTGTGTTGCGTACGCAATGTTGAATTCGATTACGATCAACACGGTCGGTGTATCCTTACCGACCGACCCATGTTTCGTGATCTTCAATCACCCCTGTCCATATGTCGATGTGTCCATTGCAGACAAGTTTATAAGACGGCAACGGCGCACCAAACCGACGTACATCTTGGTCGAGTACCCTCACTCGATCGCTCACCAAGTATTCACATTGGCCATGTCGAACGACACGATTACCATGCCAGCTCACGCGAAAAAAAAGACCACAGATAAAATTGTACAACAATTGAAGAATGGCAACAATGTTGCTGCGTTTTACGCGAGACACAAACAACAACACGGTTTGTTTTGGGCAATGTTAGACACTAATATTCCAACATATACGGTTCGCATCGAAAACACCAGTTGGCATGTAGAACCCGTCGAATACGATAAGGACATGGATGTCGCGCAGATACGAGCTGTCGTTCGGCGGCAACTTGGGTATGAGTCCCGTACATAGAGACAGCGACAATGCGAATGACGTCCGAACGTTGCTTAGATAATGCGTGTTCCAATTCCCAAGTGAAAATTACACAATACAGTAAAAAGAGATGGGGCGAACGTTTTCCATATTTACCACGTCGACCATTCCATGGCGCACAGGCACCAGTATCAATCCTCTTTTGCGGGGCATCGAACTGACACGTTTTGGAAGAGTGGTATTCGTACTCCCATATCTGGTACGCAGTGAGGATCGACGGTGCCTATACGGGGATGCGGACATATCATCACGGACCGATCAGGAGGTCATCGTGCGCCAGTGGATTCGTGACAACTGCGACTCAAGACTGTCGAGTAACGAGATTGCAATTGTATGGTACGACGCGATTTACATTGAGGTCGTGGGCTCTATAGTTCAAATGTCGTATATGGATCTTCCCACACTTGTACCATCCAACATGAGAGATGTTGCGATTTTAGAGGAACCTGAACGTCTAGGTCTATATCACAGAGGTCACTCGTTCAAGAAGTTCTACAATGTTTGCATTGGAATCATTCACACGAACTATGCATTTTATGCGAATCAAACTGTAAGTGCATCATGGTTGTTGCAAATCGCTCGTACGACAAGATCGATTGTGTTTCCTTCGCTAGCGCGACACCATGTAGACATTTCGGTGCATATTTCTGGCGCGACAGCTCCCAAACGACCATCAAAGCATGACGCGATTGAGGCAGTTCATGGTGTCCGAATGCCCTTCACACAGGTTCGTACATGTGCGCCACGACCCACACTCTACTTTGTCGGTAAGGCTACATGGTGCAAGGGGTACAACATACTTCATGATCTCTACGAGACGTTTCGAGATCTTCCAATGTTACACTCCTATGGATGTGGTAACAATTATGACGATGTCGTTACCAGTATTCGTGACCGTGGGCTCAACATAATGCACAGAGAGGGAATAGACCACATAAAAATACCACACCACATCTTCGTGAACCCAAGTATGTCCGATTCACTCTGTACAACGACAATGGAGGCTATCGCGATGTCGCGGGTGGTCGTAATACCAGATCATATATCAAATCATTATTACCTGAACTTTTCCAACGTTTTCCGATACGATCCAAACGACCTTGGTGCTCTACGTGACGCAATTCTAAGAGCAACTCGCTACAAACCTCAACGTTTGTCTCATGCTGAAACACGTATGCTCACATGGAAACATGCAACCGCACGTTTGATGAACATTATGGACGATGTAATTCCAGACAATCGGAAATACCACTATCCATGTTTGTGGAAGTACGCAACGGCAATCGTCTGTACAAAGGAACAGGCTGAACATGCTCGTTAATGTCAAGAAACGCAGGTTTTCGAGACCACCAGCGCAAACACAGCAACCACAATTTCGTCTGTAATACCCTTGTGTCTGGGAAGGGCTGGGTATAAAACCTTGTCGTAAACCTTGGATAGAAACACAAACAGTCCCGTAAACATGAGCACCATATTGTCTGAGTGATGTCGATGCATACGGCACAGAAAAAGGGCGGAGAGTGGAAGAACACCGTACGTATCAAAAATTACATTCTCAGGACGACGTTTCTGTAACAATGCCGTAAAGTGCATTGTCAACGATCCCACTAGGAATGCCGTTATTTCGACATGAGTCCTTTGGGTGGAAAGGATGTAAACTATGAATAGCGAAATGACACATTCTATGATAAGACTCTCCATAGCCTTCTTGATAGGGCGCACATTTTTTTAATCCTGATACAACAACACTGCGATGAAAAAGAATTATACTACATTGAAATCACGTCGGAGTCACAACAGATCGCGACGTCGAAAGCAGCGCCGTAGTAGTGGGACCAAACGGAGATACCGTGCAAGGACGTCGTCAAAACGGCGATACGGTAGTAGCAATACAATCTTCAAATACAATCATTCCGATATAACTACTACACGTTTTGACTATAATTTCAAAGAGATCACGTCCAAGGCGTTTACTCAGAAACCGGAAATTACACACAGGCTTGTACACGTGTTTGTTGACAGAGAAATTATCGAAAACGGCAATTTACACACTATAATAGATGAATTAAAACGTATCGAGAACCCAGCACTCCGAACCTCTATTTTGTGCATATGCGTCACAATTGCACATGACGTCGATATGGCGACTGCAACCAAATTTAGGGAGTCGATCAAAACCTTGATGATTGGGACTGTATTTCCCATCATCGATAGACTACTGTGTATAGAACGTGTATCATGTGTAATGTATCAATACCCAACGGGTATCGCACGATTCATGGCGGTAATTATCACGGCAATGGGACACAAGTTTCCTTCATTTCCAACGGTCAGTGCCAATACGACTCAACTTGTTGCAAACTTTGGAAGCTGGTTTCTGCCAACTGTAGATCGGTTTCCTGAAACTCCATACGAGGCGTTCTCACAACTGTCGGAAAAACGTCTAGACAACCTTTACGATGGTTCTGGCCAACTAGACCAAGCAGCAATTTGCATGGAGCGATACAAAAAACGCAACATTATAAAGGATCCTTCAGTGTACAAAGAAATGATCAGCATAGCGTCAAAAAAAGTATTTATATGAAAACTGAAGGAAGGAGGATTGTCGAAGCCGTGTACTGCAATTTGTTCAGAACACGTGCAGTAAACACGCCGTGGGACGTGTGCGGGACCAAACCGGCGCACGTGCACAACACGGCGACCGACCTGGTGCACGCGTACACGCACCTCGCGAAGCACGTGCTGGACACCATGAAGGAGGGGGAGGACCACGTCCTCTTCCTCGAGGACGACGCCGAGATCCTGCGCGACGACCGACGACTCTTTAGCGAGGTGGACGCCTTTTTGCAAACGGAAGAGTACGACGTCTACTCGCTCGCGTCGTTTGGGATCACCACTCCCTACGCGGGGACACACCGCAAGTTTGCATCGCTCTTTGGATTCTCGCAGGCCATCGTGTGGAATCGAAGTGCACTTCAACGTCTGCTTCAGAGCAGGGTCAAGGAACACATCGACGTGCACTTCCTCGGGACGTTGAATCGCAAGTTCACGCACAGCGTGCCCCTCGTGGTGCAGACCTTTGAGGACACACCCAATACGAAGACATGGTGCTTCCAGTGCAAAGGGAGTGAGGTGGAGCGCGGGGCGGTTCGTTTCTGGTTGTACCTTCTTCAACACGGACTGGACCTTCGCACCCAACCGCATGGGTGGCACGTTCTTCATCACTTGGGACGCGTGGAAACGGTCGTCGGGGCGGTTGCGGTGTGTGCGTTGGGACTGCAGTCTGCGTAATTAAATACATCGAACTAAATATATCCATGTCGACCACTCTCTACTCGCAACCCGGAATCGAAGTGTCGTGCGTCCGGACGCGCGAGCCGCGCATCTCCATTCTTTGTCTGGACATATCTACGGTGACCGAAGACTTGGACCCTGCGATGGAGGCCATTCGTACCTTCTTCGACACGTGTTCGGGTCGCATCGTCACGCACGCACACATGTCCTCCGACGAGACGCCTGGAATGGCGCAGGTAATGTCCGTGGTGCATCATATGATGGAACTGCAAACCACCATGGACACCAAACTCAAGGGGACTATTGTCCAGGTGGGACGGCGAGGCAAACGTCTCGACTGGTCGCTGGGTCTGTGGGATACGTTGTACAAACCAAAAAATGCAGCGCGGCGCGTCTTCGAGGTGGTGGACACGGATGAGGGTGCAGAACAGGTCCTGGAGGGCATCCTCGCGCACGAGGCGGAGAAGCAGGCACGGTGGCGCAGGACGAAGAGATGCGTTTGAGTATCGGTCCGAAATGTTGATGCACTGTACGAGTAACAGCGACGACGACCGTGTGTCAGCGTCCCGGGTTCGTAGTCAGTCTCGCGGAGACGTCGGAACCACGCATTCAAATTTTGCACATGCTAACGTCATGTGAGCAACGACTCGCGCCTAGTTCGTTTTGTTCGTTCCCGTTCGACGAGTCTCGTTACGAAGCGTTCCTGTGACGTCGCATTGCTGGTAACGAGGAGTGTAACCGTCATCGCGTACCATGTTTTAAATAGAGTCGCCAGCGTACTCTCCTGGGATGTCATTTGACGCGGCTTGACAAGACACCCCTTCAACTTCTTTACATTATTCGGTTTAATGCAGATGAGTCGTGCTACAAGATCCATGATCGTTTGCGTTGACACCTGTACAGCGGGTCCCTCAAAACCGATGGACAATACCAGACGCCCGTCGTAATTGTCGAAAAACTCGGTCATTACTGCACCGATTTCATCACGTTCTGCCATAGGAGGTTCATCGGAGAGGACTACATTCATGATCCATAGGCGCGGCTCAGACGTGGCGTCTAATTGTATGTGAGACGCGGTACCGTCGTAGATTTCGCGAGACATTTCGTAGGGTTGTATCAGTACATGTACAATTCTGATGATGCCGCACAATACATGTATTAGCACCCTCTTTCTACTCGGAACCCGGTCTCGAGGTAATGCCCCGGCGCAGGACGAAGAGATGCGTTTGAGTATCGGTCCGAAATGTTGATGCACTGTACGAGTAACAGCGATGACGACCGTGTGTCAGCGTCCCGGGTTCGTAGTCAGTCTCGCGGAGACGTCGGAACCGCGCATTCAGATCCTTCGCATGGACGTCAGCGAGGTGCCCGCCGGGGACGACTTGGACGCGATCATGGTCATGGTCTCCACCTTCATCCAACACCACGAGGGGCGTCTCGTGGTGCACGCGCGGCACGTCGAGACGGACAAACTCAACCCCCCCGACCTGCAGGGCATGCTCTCCATCGTCGGAAAACTCATGGAACTCAAGGACATGGTGGAAACGAAGCTCAAGGGGACCATCGTCCAGGGCAAATGCATCGACGACCTTGTCATCGTGACGAAGAATCTGTTTCTGGGTCTCTACAAACCCAAGAAACCGTTTGACATTGTCGCGTCCGAGAAGGATGTCCAACACTTTCTGACTGGAATTCTCGAACACGAAGCGGAGAAGCGCCAGCGCAAGGAGTCCAAGTGTCGTTAGAATGCACAAGAACGTTTCTCCCACCAAATAACACACCATGCGGTGTCGTGTGCACGGATGCCGACACATGTGGACGCATACGACGGTTGCCCATCGGTGTGGAACGTGTGGCGCGACGGGTCACGGACAATTGGAATGTGCGAGTCATGCGAAACGGCGCTCGCTCGAAACTTTTTTTCACGAATCGTTGCACGAAAACCACTGCGACGTGCCGCTCTGTCCAGATCCCCAAACCCACGAACGTTCTGCACACGTGTGCGAGACGTGCGGTGCGCGCGGCGGTGAATGTACGTGCACCACTCACGTCGCACGGCGTTGTCCAATGTGCAACACGCACTCTTCGGTGGACCTCACCACCGACCTCTACACAGGCACGGATTGTGTCGTGTGCATGCAACCTGGTCCCGTGGTAGTATTCACGTCATGCAGGCACGCAACAGTCTGCAGAGCGTGCGCGCTACGACTCTGAGGACGAAACCTATGGTGTCGTTTCCTGCCTGTGGCCGAATGGAAAACCGTCTCTCCAGGGGTTTCGCGACCTGCGTGAATGGTGCCACTGCATGCTCGACGTCAGCGTGAATGGCACACACCTCAAGGACAGGTTGGAACTAGAGTTGTGGGAGCTGTCCGTCCTCGACGCGTAGCGAAAATAATACTCCACAGGTTGGTACACACACACACACACACACACACGATGCCACGCTCTCCGCGTCGTCAGACCATGTTCGCCATCGGAAGCAAGCACAATGTGAGTCTTGACGCACTCCCCGTCGCCGTTGCGAAGAGAGTCGTAAAGACTCAACGCGCAACGATGAGGGATCGTCACGAAAAACAGCGCAAGGCGATATCGGACGAGTTGAAGCGTGTGGAGGCGCGCATGAACTCGGATGCCTTCACCTCGGACATACGTAAGCGACTGTCCAAAATCCGCACACAACTGAACAAGAGTCCAAAAAAACGGAAGAATAGCGTGCGTTTTGCGGCGGGGGTGAAGAAGGACTCGAAGCACCGAGTCATGAAAAGTTGAAGACATAATTACAGTAAGACATCGATCCGGGATCAAAGATCCCTGTCTTAGAAACCAACCCGACTGACACAGTCGGAACGAAGTTCCGTTAGCGATCGAAGATCGCCACAGCCGGTTTCTAACATCACCCAAGAAACTCGCCTCGTTTCTAGCGCTGAGTTTCTAAAGGCTGGTTTCTAAGACAGGGATCTTTGATCCCGGATCGATGTCTTACTGTAAGAATATTGCGTGAGAAGATAATAAAGAAAATTATGACGACCCTCCAGTCTCATGCCTCGGGACCCATATCCGAACCCTCCTCAGCCCCGAAACACACGGTGGAAAACGGAGCGTGTCATGTCCGATACAGCCGTCTGGTGCGTCCCGCACAGGTAAATGACTTCGTAAAACTGGAGGATGGACACCGGTGTGTCGCCGAGCACGCGGACGACGTCGTCGTAGACACTGGTCGTTTCCTCGTTGCGCAAAACGGACGCGAGGGGGGGTAGAATGTAGTTTACACACTCGTGCATCATCAGTGGGTCGGAGACGCCGATGGTCATGTTCGTCACCGTTTGCTGAATCGCCGCCGGGATGCGCGCGCGCATGGCGTCCTCCTCCATCCACGGGTACGTGTCCACAACGCACGTGTACGAGGAATATGCGAATTGCAGTACCGCCCTCATCGCGAGATCGTGGACACCAGCATTCCATGATCGGATCTTTTGAGATGCGAGCACGACGTCAGTGGCATTACTCTTCACCGTCTCGTTCGCAACAGGTGGGAGAAAGACGCACACGTCCACCCTGTTGAGTTCTGAAAAGTCCTCGAGGAGTGCTGCGTGGAGTGCAGACTGCGAGAGCGACCGCTCCTCCTTTGTTTTTGGGAACGCGTCCACTGTGGCGGTGACACGTACAGTCCCGTCCTCCAAGGTTTGGATGAATGAAAAATCCATGTCCAATGGCAGACCGACAGTCGCCGCCGTCTCGAACATGCGCGCCGTGAGAGGATCCATGCTGTTTCTTTTGGTTTGGTACAGTAACGATGTCGGTACAAAACCGCATTGTACCAACGGAGAAGATAGCGAGACACATGGCGGCAGGCATGGAGGTACAACGCATGATCCAGCAGGTCTTCGTCAAGCAGATGAGAGTCCACCCCCTCACGTTTGCGACAGCACGCGAGATGCACCGCACAGGCGACACGCCACTCACTGTCGTCGCGTGTTGGTGGATGGCGTTCAAGTTCGAGGAGACCGCCACCACGCTCACCGTGGACGAAATGCACCACATGTTCCCTACCATTGTGGACCACCGCCAATACGCTCTCCAGCTTCGCAACGCAGAGAAGATGGTTCTGACGCGTCAGAACTTTTGCATGCCATACATGACACGCATGCGCGAGATCTACGACCACCTCCCCATGGACTCCACGGTTGAGTACCACGATTGGCTGACAACTCTTCAGGACTATCGGGTCATCCACATGTTCTCGGCACCCCACTGGGTGTCCATCCTCACTCCGGCGCTGCAACGGACGCGTGTCTCTCCTACGTTGCAGCTACTGGCACTGACCTTCCGCCGTCGTCACCGTCAGCGTCTCTGTCCGTCCACGCCACTCATCGGACTCAAGCGCGCAGGGTCCGACCTGACCACCGGAGGAGTCGGGAAGAAGAGTCGCAACAACATATTCTCCATTCGCATCATCGACACGTTCAAGTAGGCGACGGAGGTCTGTTCTGATCATGTACCAACCCGTGCGACTCCAACGGAAGCCTTGAAAACTGGCATGTACAAAACGTTATCGACCCTGTCGTTTCCTCTCAGGCAAACAAGAACCTCCGTCCCGAGAACATACGTGCTTCGTACGCCATGTCGTTCAGCGCCTCGCGCATGTCCTCCGGAATGTCGTACACGTCCTGCACTTCGCTCACGACACCGGAACAGAACTGAAGGAACGCGTTCGACGCGTTTGTTTGAGTGACTGGAAGAATGCGCACTCGTGTGAGGGACCAAAAGGTATTCAAAAGACTTTCGAAGGGGATGAACGTCGCGACATCATGCGAGCGCGCGATCCGACGGACATCGGATACCGACGGTGATATTGGGTCATGCCGTTTCCAGGTGAACCACTCTGAGTGGCACCTCCTCCGCGGGAGGGGCGTTGCGTGACCAGCGGGACATGCTGCACAATTGCTGAAGAGAGTTGCACCGTCCGCGAAGTGAGTAGACGTGGCGTCCTCTGCGGTGCACTCGCCTCCAGGCGAACTCGAATTGAAGCGCCTCCTGGCGCGTGCGGAATCCACTCACGATGGTGCGTACCACCCAGGGACGGGCGGTTTCCGTCTGTTTCGCCCCTCCACAAATCTCACCATTGTGCTGTCGAAGACGACGGCGCACGCTGCAGCACGTGCACCCCACATACGTCCGACGCGGTCGTTTGGTACTCTGGAGCAGGTACACACAAGGGGTGCATGTACCAACCAAGTCGCCGTCGTCCATGTCCACCGACACCGCTCCTCCTGTGGACTGTGTACATCGCATCGATCTGACACAGATGACGATGGCCGGAGGTGTGTCTAAACGGGGAACCTTTGGCGCCGTCGCAAAAATACGAGAGGGGAGCGCGACGTCGGTCTCCATCGTTCAAAGGAGGGACTCAAGGTGTACCCTTTTTTTCACGTGCCTGGTGCCTCCATGGATTCATTCTCGGACGGACTCGTGCCGCACATCAGCGTGAGCGACGTGATTGTTTGCTGTTGCGAGGAGGGGGGCGACCGGGAGGTTTGTACGCCCACATGATCAGTGCGAGGTAGCGACGATGGGTAGGGTGTTCGCGATACGACGTCATGTGGCGGGCCACGAAACCATTTCGTTTTTGTTCCCACGTCTCACCTCCCCGCACTCCCTGCGGGAGCGGACGCGCCGCCATTGCGCGCGCGGTTCGCACACGTTCGTATTCTCGCATAAACCCCTGCGCGGAGCGAGCAACCGTACTCACACCATGCCGCGCCGCCTCCGACTCGTACGCGTGCGCCGCAGCGTACGACATCCACGGATACATGACGGGTGTTACCTACTCGGGTGAGATTTTCCTTTTCGTGAGCCCCAAAATGCATGACCCGTGGTTTCTAAGACAGGGATCTTTGATCCCGGATCGATGTCTTACTGTAATATTTTCTTGGATGGAGGCGCAATGACGGGCGGAAGTGCATCTGCGACGTTGCAGGAACATTAACGGTGCGTGATGGTAGAATGGGATGAAACACGCTTGCGATGGTATAGAGTGCAACGAACAGCACCATTTCTTCTGGCTTGGTACGGCCGTACCAAACCAGAAGGGACGAGAGGGGCGCGTCGTGGGGATTGGAAGGGACACCACATGCGTCCCTCCTCACGGCACTGCCGTCCCATGCAACCGTTCAATGAGGGCCGTCCCCTCTGTGTCGTGCGTCTGGAGGAGGACGGTGGTCTCGGAGTGGTGGATGCATCCCGGCGTCGTGTGTGGAAGGAGAATGATATCGCCTCGATTTCGTTGCCATCCGTACCGCATTCCACAGTGGACATTCCCTCCATCCCGGAACACTACGGAAAGTGGCACGACACGTCTATCGGAGGCCTTAGCGGTACCGTTCGTCGCACCGGCATTCTACAGGCGAATCCGAAACACAAGGGTGCCGTTGTCCTCTTTGCCACGCACGTTCCCACGGACCTTGGCGCGTTGACGTCCTCGTTGGATGCGTGGGAGGTAGGCTACGCCATGGGTGACGTTGAGGAAATGGACGGGTACGGTCGCGTCGTCGAGTTGGTGGTGTACGATCCAACACAACTGTCGCGCGTGGCAGCCCTCGTCGCACGCACGGGTGCGACTCCCCTTCTCGAGGAGAAAAACGCGGATGCGCGACGATCCATCGGCATCGAGCGCCTGGATCGTATCGACGCGCAGATCGTTTCGCGTGACACGAACATGGAACATGAGGGAGAGGACGCGTACGGCGTGCGACGAGGTCGCGAGAACTGGCGGTTCCCGTGGGTTCCATCGTCGTGGACGCGTGTCCCTCTCACACTCGACCACATGGTGGAAAACCTGTTGCACGACGACATTTCCTATATTCCTCAACCTCTGTGTCAGCACGTGGCACGGCGCCGTCTCGAAATGGGTCTCTACGACCGCATGGGGACATTGTGGGTAAAGTCGGAGCACCCCCCTACGGAGCACGAACGAACTGGTGGTTCTCTCATTCGGTATCCACACCGCGTCGTCATTGAGAATGAGCGCCTCCGTCACTGCCTCTCGTCGGGACGTACCACCATCACCACAGACGAACTGTGCGGATGGAATCTCGAATACGTGGACCACGCGCGCTATCTGGTCGAGGCCGAGGATGGGACGTGGTACCGCCCTCGCGACACGCGAAACCAACTCATGAGTCACATCCCGACGCAGCGGTGGGTGAGCTGCGCACTCTCTGAGGAACAGTCGAAGCAATTATGCACCTGCTTCTACGTACTTCTTGTCGAGGGCGTCCGTGACGAGGAGGTGCGTCACGCCATCCATCTCATTCTCTTCCGGTTCATGTTGGAGCGCGGATACACAAGCCGCTACATGGGCAAGTACACGCAAGATGCGAAGCACATTGGTAATGGCGACGAGTTCCGACCCTTTCGTCGTCTTACGCAGTATGCACCGGAACGTCTACCTGTGGAAGTTCTCAGCAAGTTGTGCGGTCGTGACGGGCGATTGAAGAATCGGGGGTCCAAGGGGACGCGAAGCAAGTACCGCACGGCGAATCGCTATCAACCGTCGCGGCGTCTGAAGCGTTCGCGCGAGGACGAACTGGCGATGGTCATGATCGATCAATGATGTCGCCCAGTACCACCGGATTGCTTGGTCGATAGTCCTCGAGGTCTCCTAGGGGAGCGTCGTCGCGCCGCGCGCAGACGTAGAGACGTTTGCGCACCTGAGGAACGCCAAAGTCGGCGGAATTGAGCACCGCGTATGTCGTGCGGAAACCCCACGACGAGAGAATGTTCAGGATGGACGCGAACCGTGCACCCCCATCCATGGTTCGCAACTGCGGCACATTCTCCAACACCACTCGTGTGGCACCCGATTCACGCACCGCGAGAAGGACCTGTTGGAAAAAGTCGCGTCGCGTGTCCGTCTCGGACTTGTAGGTGTTGGCGGAACTAAAGGGTTGGCACGGGAATCCGGCGGTGACGAGATCTACGCGTGGCCATTCGGTCACTTCGTACGCGTCTCCGAGTGCGTGTGCCGTAGGAAAGTTTTGCGTGTAACACTTGACTGCCGCCGGCATGATCTCGCTAAAATACGTCTCCGTCACGTTCGACGTCACTTGCGCGAGCGCAACCCCAAATCCTCCGACTCCGGCGCACAAATCCATGTGCCGCACGGGTTCGTCGCGCTCGATCACGCGACTAAGAGCATGACGCGCACACGGAACCGCCACAGCGTTTCCAATGCACTTGTTCCAACGTTGCTTGGGAAGTACGAAGGAGTCTGGAAATCCCTGAATGCGGGCGTGCTCGCGCACCGATGCCTGGCGACGGAGATCCCAAAACTTGACCGAGTGTGAGCATGTCACAGTGTTGCACACGGAACGCACGGAGTGGAAGTAAAGTTCCTGGAACGACTGCATGCGTGGATGGTGGTTGTGCACCCACAGGCGTTCGGTACTTTGAAAGTAAACCGAACTTGCCCCCTCGTATTGAAGTACGCGCACCCCGTCGTTGAACGTCCGCGCGTGACCGTCGCTAGTCACATCCACACCGGCGACATCCGTGTGGCGCCGTAGCACATCCTGAGCCTTTGCGGACAGATCCATACCCTCGCTTTTATTGTAAATTACAACACCATTATGATTGACTGCAGCAGAACGCACTTTGCTGCAGTGTATTAGTTTCCGAACCGCGTGTCTCTGCATTCGTACATGTACAGTAAGACATCGATCCGGGATCAAAGATCCCTGTCTTAGAAACCAACCCGACTGACACAGTCGGAACGAAGTTCCGTTAGCGATCGAAGATCGCCACAGCCGGTTTCTAACCGGAGACGAGAAACTCGTCCCCTAGCTAGCCGGTTTCCAAGGTAGTTTCTAAAGGCTGGTTTCTAAGACAGGGATCTTTGATCCCGGATCGATGTCTTACTGTATCAAAACACGACAGGGATCCGAAAAAAATAAGACATCCCAACGAACAATGCGAATGAAGCATGATCAACTGCACAGAACTTGATCATGTGTTGGATCTGACCCGCGACATGGTCATAGACCACCCCATGGGAATCGTGGTTGCCATCGTCTCTCTTGTCCTCATCGGTCTGGTTCTTCTCGCTTACGGAGAACGAATCATACGACCCGCGGGCGCGGTCATCGGTGGAGTCGCGACTCTAGTGATCTCGTACGCCATGCTCGAGTACACACAACTCAACTGCGAAGTGCGCGTCATAGTGGCCTGCATTCTTGCAGTGTTGGTGGCACTCGCGATCTCGTGCATTCTTAAATCGGGAATCTTTCTCGTCGGTTCGGCGGGTTTGGGAGCGGTCACACATCTTGTGTACGACTCACTTCCGACCGCCCTTACTCGACCCCAGGGTTCTTTCAAACTCATGGACCGCTCTGGGTATTACTACATTACCATGGCGGTCGCGGTGATCGGAGGCGGAATTCTCTCGTACACGCAACGAAAAAAGCTGATGCGTATCATGTCCTCCGCGGTAGGAGGTGGGTGTTTCGTTGTCGCGACGCACCTCGTGTGTATTCAGGCATTCGATCATGGTGTTCCCGCTGTGGCAGCACTCGTTATCCTTCTCCTATCCACGGTTTGTGGCGCGTTTCTTCAACACTACCTCAAACATCGTAAGACGCGACATTGACGACGGCGGTGGCGTAGGGAGGAATGCAGTAAGAGGAGTCCCCGTCACGTACAGGTTGCGTGTATTTTTTTAGACACATCGGAAACACCATGATTCGTGTAGAGGAGTGTCCACGCTCGACACTGTACCGCCGATCCCACGACGGAATGCTGCTCCGTCACTATCACGACACCGATCGCTGGTCCGATCCATTTCCGCCCATTTTCGACGATCGAGGACACGCACGGTGCTCTGGAAACCGTCGCATCGACCTCATTGTCGAGCAAGAACGCGCCTATGGTGGTACTCGTACCCCACGACGCACTCCTCCGTACCTGCAGAATGCCCTTCGCGTCCTCTGCAAACACCAGACCCCCAACATCGACGCCCTGGCAAAGGAATTGGAAGTGAAGACGTCAACGGCGTGGTCGTATGCGTACAAGGTGGTCGAGACGTGGCCACGGGCACACGAGGAGGCGTCGCGTCTCGTGCATCCCGAAATCCTGGACGCGGTAGAGGCGTGTACGACGCCCTACGGATCACTGAAGGAGGTGTATCGATGCATCCACGGGAATTTGGGTGCGGCACGAGAGGTTTCCGATTTGTTTGCACACATTCGCCTCGCGCGAGCCTGTACAGAGGCGAGAAAAAAATGTGAGGATGGATGAAAGTGTACGCGTCGTCGATGACGGTCAAGGCGTGGATCCTTCTACCACAAATGCTCATCAGCATGGTGTCGTGGATCCAGCTCATTCTCTCCATGAACCGATATCGCGGAATGCTCCGATTCTCGCGCGCGGACGTGTGGGCATTACTCCTCTTTCTTCACGGAGGACTCGTACGATGGGTGGCGGCGCTGTCTCTCACAGGCGGTACACTTCGATTCCAAATTTTGTCCGCCCTAGTGGGTGCTCTTCTCTCCTGGATTTCCTTTGTCGTCGTCTTCAACGCAGGCTTTATTCTACCCTCTCATCAACAGCTTTGGGCACTGGTGATGAGTCTCGTGATTACAGCACTATGGGAGGTGAGTAATCGTTTAGCGCTCCAACTTGCGTGAACTCGGATTCGCTGTCTTTTTTTTGTGTGTGTACAAGAAACAACATCAAGGTCCACATGAGACTCGGCTTACTTTTGACGCTACTGACGGTTCATCCGACGGTGGCGTTCGAAGCAATGCTGTCGGACGCGGTGTCCTCAAGTCATGGCCGACACCTTCAGGCGACGCCTGCCCCTCCTCCGCCACCGCCGAGGACGTACACCCTCTATCGTACACCCAATGGAGACGTCAAACAGTGCTACCGCGACGGGCATGCATGGAACGGCTATTATCATTATACATACACATTCAATGCCAATTATGAAAATACGTTTCCAGCCACGTATGGAAGCACCGAAACGTACGAAAAATGCGAGAGTGACTGCACCTCACGTAGTGACTGTCACGCATTCGCATCTTTTACATTTGTCGACGGTGGAGGTACGGAAACGTTAGGGTGTTCATTATGGACGTCGGGGACGCCAAACGATATCAATAATCCCCATTACATCTGGGGAGGATATACTGCGTACGGGTGTTGGATAAAAAACGACCCACATCCCTCACCACCGCCGCTGCCGCCGCTGCCGCCGCCGCCGCCGCCCTACCCTACAACAGACGTGACGTACGACTTTGAGAACTACAACACATCTAAGGCGGCAACTGGCGTTTACAGAGTGCTTAGTAATGGTAATGAAGTTGTATATGAAAACGTCTTCGGAACCATACTTGGGGACACATCTACGAATCTGTTTCACATAAGCGGTCCTAACTTTACGATATACAAGTACGCGTCCGAAGCATCACAAATATACTTCTGGCACCTTCCACCACACCCAGGCTTCAGACTCACCGACAAAAGTTGCAAAATCCATGTGCGAATGAGCTGCACGACGGTCAATCATGTGCGCGTTTCGTTGTACAACTCAAACGGTCTCTATCAAAACTACATTTCTGCATCTGTCCCAAATGTACTTAATGAGGACACATACGCATTCGATTTCTGTCCTTCCGTAATCACAACATGGAATGGATCGCCTCCTTTGACGAACAAGAGGACAGACGATCTCATTATGAATCATATGCATGTATTCATTGACGACCCAGACAGTGTCAGCTCTGACATGTCATGTACGCTGTACAGTGTATCGCAATTCGCACGTGAGGACTTCCCGTGCTTCTCATCGTCACATGAGGCGTCCGATAATTGCTATCAAGGCTGTTACTCATTTGCCACGTGTGACGATTACGATTCCTATTATAGTTATCTGCAGCTGTCATCTCCACCACACACGTTTTGCTCAGGATGCCCAGCGAGTGCTTCATGTAATGTATGTCCCGCGCCACCGCTACCGCCATCGCCGCCGCTGCCGCCGCTGCTGCCGCCGCCGCCGCTGCTGCCGCCGCCGCTGCCGGACTTTCCACTCGTCTTTTACGAAGTCGTTCAGGGAGAGACGACCTACGAGACCCGTCTCAACGTCAGGTTGGCGTGGGATCGCGGAAACCAGCAACACCAGGTCCTTTACTTTCTGCGTCAGCAATTGCGCTCTGTTCTCAATACCTACCTGAGTTTGAGTCTGGAACTGGTGCAGGTGACGGGGTCGTTTGGAGACGTCGGGACGCAGGTCGGGAATCGTCGCTACTCGCGCAAACTCCTACTCGACCAGTTAGAGCACGACGACGACACCGTGTATCGACGTCTTCAGAGCTCTACGTCACCGCCTCCGCCTCCTCTCGAAAACGCGGGAACCTTCATCACCTGCAACCAGGTGTACCAAAACCCAACCCAGTACGGAGCCGTAGCGGGAACACGTTGCATCAATAGGGTAACGTCCAATGGTCACTTCATGCAGGCTCATGGACTGTACTTTCACGCAAACAAGCGGAATGACGACGTGTACGACTATCTCGACACCATCGACTGGTGCGGCGATGGATCGTACGAATCCCGTGTGCCGCAGGCGGACCGTGATACGAGAGCGCGTGCCATCGAACACCGCACCGCACGTGCCGCGGCGTGCGTCGGTGCGAACGCCGTGTCTCACTCCGCTGGAAACGACAATGCACACGGTGGCAGTCAGGGCAATCCGCCCAATGTCGGATTCTACCACTTTATCATCCCAGGATTCTTTCCGAACGATTGGGGAGCGTCCTGGAACACCCTCATGGTCCTCCCGTCCTCATCCATGCAGATTACGTGTGGAACCTACATGTGTTGGAGGTACCCCAACGATGGACCGAACAGTCTGAACGGTGCAGCCACCACAGATCCAGCCTACAAACCACGGTGCGAGGGAACCGACGTCTCCACCACCGCCAACGTGAACAGCGTGTCTGATGCAGAAACATACGCGCGCAACAACGGGTACTATTTCATTTCGTACACGAGCGGATTCGGTACTGTCATCGCGTGCGATCTCGGCTCCACCGCGTGGACGGGACGCAATGGTGACAGCAACTGGCGTCTCCTTACCGTGCTACCACCCCCACCACCCTCACCACCTCCACCCTCACCACCCTCTTCACCTCCACTTCCCTCTCCTCCACCGTACCCTCCCGGACCCGCCAATGTGGATACCTACTTCGCCATTCTGACGAAGTCGGAAAGCGACCAAACAACCATTTCCGCTGCTCTACAGTCACAGTTCACGTCGATTCAGACGGTATTCGGCACGCAATACAATGTGCAAACGCAGTACATTTCCGTCACCAGCACGGAGACGAATGCAGAGTGTCCGGTTGGAACTCTGGAACCGACCATGGACGTGTGTCGTAGTTTTGCCAACACGTCTGGTTACCAGTTCCACCTCATTCACAGTTACAACTTCACGGGATGCGCCTTTGCATACGCAAACGACATCCTCGGTCAGTTGAATCAGCCAATCATCTACTACTCCCCCGTACCGTTTCCGGGAGTTGGCGAGATCTCTTTGCCTCGCTGGGCGGGATACCAACGTCTCGGATGCAGCAGCTGGGTAGAACGGTGTTACTGTATTCCAAAGTCGCAAAACCCACCCCGTCCGCCACCAGGCCCTCCCGTCCCACGATCGCCTCCGTCGGCGCCTCCATGGCCACCCGCACTTCCCGAATCTCCACGTCCTCCACCCACACTCTCTCCTCCTCCCTCTCCACCGGATACACCTACACCACCCCCACCTCCGTACTTTCCTTCCCCTACCGACACGTATCGCTGCAACGGTCAATTAAACAGCGAACAAAACTGTCTGGTGTCGCTGTACGTTGCGGCGTGCCCGGCGGTGTTTTGTCCCAATCTCGTATCGGAGGATGTCTTTCTTCCGCAACAGGACTGTGTGTACATCGATCGACCGTTTCACATGGCGTTCATCGAATACGAGTGTATCGATACGAATCACAGAACGAAGACGGCAGACTGTATCGTGCTCAAGGATGGATACGGGATGGGGCGATACCTGACGTCGTATTCGTCCACGGCGGGTATGGTGATGTCGAGTGTGCTGAAGGAACACTATGAACCACGTCTTCCGTTTACAACGGCGCCTGGAGTGTATCCGACCGTAGACGCCCACACACCGTTACCGGCGGACCAACCCGACTCCATTTGTCAGCGCGTCCTTCCAATTCGTCGCGACGTGGAGTTTTCCATCGTCTTCGGACAGAATACGAAGATCTTCCACGCGCCCGATGACTATTACGTGCTAGCGTCCGATTTGCTTCCACCTCCCTCTCCCCCACCTCCCTCTCCTCCTCCACCCTCTCCTCCTCCTCCCTCACCTCCTCCCTCACCACCTCCACCGTCTCCTCCGCCCTCACCACCGCCTCCGTCGCCTCCTCCGTCACCCCCTCCTCCATCGCCTCCTCCGTCACCCCCTCCTCCATCGCCTCCGCCGTCGCCCCCACCTCCGTCTCCACCACCGTCTCCTCCCCCCTCGCCACCTCCCTCGCCACCTCCCTCGCCACCTCCCTCGCCACCTCCACCGTCTCCACCTCCCTCGCCTCCGCCTCCGTCTCCACCGCCCTCTCCACCGCCTCCGTCTCCTCCTCCCTCGCCTCCACCTCCATCGCCTCCTCCTTCACCGCCTCCGCCTTCACCACCACCTTCACCACCTCCACCGTCACCGCCACCTTCACCGCCACCTTCACCGCCACCCTCTCCACCACCCTCTCCACCTCCATCTCCTCCACCACCGTCTCCACCTCCCTCTCCTCCTCCTCCGTCTCCTCCGCCACCCTCGCCTCCGCCGCCATCGCCTCCGCCACCCTCTCCTCCTCCTCCCTCGCCCCCTCCTCCCTCACCACCGCCACCATCACCACCACCTCCATCTCCACCGCCTCCCTCACCCCCACCACCCTCTCCACCACCCCCGTCGCCTCCACCTCCCTCCCCACCACCTCCGTCGCCACCACCCTCACCGCCACCGTCTCCTCCTCCCTCTCCACCGCCATCTCCTCCTCCATCGCCTCCACCGTCTCCACCGCCGTCTCCTCCTCCCTCGCCCCCCCCCTCCCCTCCTCCTCCCTCGCCTCCTCCACCCTCACCGCCTCCACCCTCACCTCCTCCCTCTCCACCACCTCCGTCACCACCACCCTCTCCCCCCCCCCCCCCCCCCCCCCCACCCCCCCCCCCCCCCCCCCCCCCCCCCCCCCCCCCCCCCCCCCCCCCCCCCCCCCCCCCCCCCCCCC
>Ga0209709_10001599_pt1 | contig 20759 bp, 14 predicted proteins | sample ArcticOcean_MG_C_2_FD_187435 | JGI IMG/M metagenome (GOLD analysis project Ga0209709, IMG submission 187435) | Marine microbial communities from western Arctic Ocean - ArcticOcean_MG_CB4_136 (SPAdes) (version 2) | ecosystem: Environmental > Aquatic > Marine > Oceanic | place: Arctic Ocean...
AGAAAAATCTAATATAAGAATGCAAGAAATGGTAAATGATGCAGCTACTGTTGTAATTGTTTCTCATAGTTTACCAGTACTAGAACAAATGTGTAGTCGTCTTATCTTAATTGAAGATGGAAAAATAAAAGCCATTGGAGAACCTAAAGAAATAATAGACATATACAAAACTACTTCAAAATTGAAAAATGAAGAATCCAATCTGGCAAAACTCATTACTAAAGAAAAACCAAAAAAAACCTTAGGAAAAAAGATAATCCATAATTTAAATCTTTTTTCATTACTGTTACTCCGCATATTTGGATTAAGTGAATGGGCCGCATCGTCAATTCCGGTCAAAAAAATAAAAAAAGACGATAAAGAAAGAATCATTTCTGAACATTGGGGAACAAAACTCGAGAATATAAGAAATACTAATTATTTTATTGATGAAGAAACAAAAAAAATTCTGAAGCTTGAAAAGAAAAAAGATACTAAAAAACTAACCTTAGTGATGCTTACTTGTGTCTGGAAAAGGCCAAAATTGACCAAAATTATAATGGCCTATTATTCAAAATTAAAAGAAGAAGTAAAAGAATTTCTAAATTTAGAGTTCGTTGCAGTTGGATCTGAGGGCGAAGAATCTAAAAATATCTCTGAAAATGGAGGTTTCCATTATTTTGAGCATGAAAACCAGCCAATGAGTAAAAAATGGCAATATGGTCTTGAAATGACAAAACAATATGACCCAGATGCAGTAATTATTATGGGATCTGATGATATAATCACAAGAAAAATATTAGAGTTTTATGTAGAGAAAATTACTCAAAAATATGTGCTTATTGGCATGAAAGATTTTTATATATATGAAATCTCTCTCAAAAAATTAGCGCATTGGAGAGGTTATGGTGAATTAAATGACGCACATAGAATGGATGAAACTATAGGTTTAGGGCGTTGCTTGGCTAGGTCACTATTGGATAAAATAGAATTTGATATATGGGGTGGATTAGAATTAACTCGTAACTTAGATGGAGCAATGACGAATCGTTTGAAAGAGTTCGGGATATTTCCAGTTTCAGATAAAGAATGTCCTATAATTAATTGTAATGGCGAAGTACTACGAATTGGACATGTAGGATATAAACTTAATGAGATGAATGGCTTTGCAATGGACATTAAATCTAAAACAAATGTAACGGATTTTAACCGATATCTAGATAGAGATCCTGAATCAGTCACATTTATGGAAGGAAGTATTTTGAAAGAACATATTTATGAAAATACAATTAGGGAGATTATGGCCTTAGATGGTCAAGAATAATGTTACGAACTAAAATTCTACCATTTATTGAAAAAATACTTACTCCCAATAAACATCTAAATGTTTTTATGATTAGTCCCGAAGACTATGCTGGTTCAGGATGCCGAATTCGAGATGCAGTTCGTAAAGTTACTAATAAAGATGAAATAACTATTAATCTTATAACTGCTCAAAAACGAAAAATTGGCTTCAGTAATTCGGATATTGTACTTAGTGATGGAAGGCAAGCTCTCGAAGAAGCTCAGAAGTTATTAGATAAAGCAGATATTGTTCACTTCAAGGACGATAATCCGCCTATTGATGGTATGTATGGATTAATAATGCCACCTAAGGCTAAGATTGTTCATACAGCTGGAGGATCTGGTTTTCGACGGAGAAAACCCACTCCAATTACTGAAGAGGATATAGCTAGAGAAATAGAACTTCCATTAGAAGATATAGGTGATTCGGAATGTACATGGTGGCTAATCAATGATAATAAGTCAATTGTAAAGAGTTCGAAAAAAGATGAAGTGCAACTTAATCTCATGGATTACAATGGAAAAACACACCTAAATCTCAGGAGTCGACCCGTTGAAAATATTGAAGGGCCTATTGTTATTTGTGGAGATGTGATATTACACCAAACTGGTGATAATTCCGGATTTAAAATTTGTACAATCATTACTGAACACCTTGACAATGAAAATAATGTAATAGGAAAGGAGATTTCTAAGTTTGGAGCAATTAAAAACCAAAAAATCCCATGGAGTGTTTCTATCTATCCCAAAGAAAATCAAAAGACTATAAGATTTATCATTTATTCTACCTTCTCTGAAAAATATGAACTTACTTTTAGTAATCTTAAATTCTTAGAAATGAAAAATAATTGGGGTAGTGGTCCTATTTCAGAAGAAATAAAACAAACTTCAATGGGACTTTGGCCTTTGGAAGCATATAGATTTGCAGATCTAAGGACTGGGCTTACGGCAGATTTAGTAATTGAGAAGGATATGATATTCACACCACAATCAATTCCAACGTCTAATTTTGCTTATTCAAAGAAATCAAATAAACGAATTGTTATTGCGCACGCCCCTACCCATAGAATAAAAAAAGGAACAGATACCATTATTCTCCCAGCTCTCAAGAATCTTTCAAAACGATTTGACATCGAAATTAAATTAATAGAAGGGGTAACTCACGAAGAATGTCTGAAGGAAATTCAAATATCTGACCTCTATGTTGAACTAGGATTGAGTGGATTTTATGGAAATGCAGCCATGGAAGCTATGGCATTTGGCGTTCCTATTGCTGTTCATCTAAAAGAAAATATTACTAAATTAGCCGGAAATGTCTTTGATTATTGTCCAATTATCCCCGTTAGAAAACGGACAATCGAATCCTTCACAAAGGCAATAGAACCTTGGCTTGAAAATACTGAAACTTTACGTCTTCAGGGTCTAAAATCAAGAAAATGGGTATCTCTTGTTCATGATGAAAAAATAGTTGGGAAAAAATGGTTACACCTTTATCGAAATCTCTTTAATCCAATTTCTAGATTTTATCAACTTTTTAGAAAGAAAACAGGAAATTATCATTTTCCCAGAGTGGGTCAGAAGTCAAACCCATAACCTATATATGCACTTATTCTAAATTCTAAATATGGATACTAAATATCTTGTGGCTTTACTTTTAGTTGCTGGACTTGTCGGTGGAGTTTCCAATAATTATATTGGTGATTATTATGCAGATTCATCTGAAAAAGAAAACAATAATGAAGTTGTAGAACAAATCGAAGTTGGAAATCAGGCTCCTGATTTTACTCTTACGAATATAGATGGAAATGAGTTTAATATTTCTGATTTTGAAGGTGAAAAGGTTATTGTTTTAGAATTTATGAATACTGGGTGTGGAACTTGTCATAACTTCGAAAAAAATGTTCTAAAAAGTTATTACAATAATACAACTATGCCTTCTGATGTGGAAATTATTTCTGTAACTCAAGGTAATGAAGATCGTGATAAAGTTGCAGACAGAGTTCAAGGCAATTGGATTTATGCAATAGGTAGTAACGAAATGACTACTGCTTTTGATGCTGAAAGAAGTCCAACTATTGTTGTTATCGATAAAGATGGAATGATCTCTTTTTCAAAACCAGGGGCTCTTTCTGAAGAAGATTTAGAAATGCACATTAACTCTGCCTTAGCTTAGAATTCTTCTAAAAAAATTTCAATACGCTGCTTGATTTCGTCTCGAGCATTTCTGTATTCGTCATCTGATACTGGATCGTTTATGGGCCAATGTCTTTGTTGACAACTTTCAGGCCAAGCCATAGTCACACAAGATTTATTGGCTGAATCACAAAGTGTGATTGCGTAATCTACAGCCATCCACTCAACTTTATCTAAATGTTTAGATGATTGATTAGATATATCCAATCCAACTTCTTTCATCACTTTTACAGCCATGGGGCTAAGGCCATCGGGTTTAGTACCTGCACTTAGAACTATGAACTCTGATTTTAAATTTTTGAGCCAACCCTCTGCCATTTGAGACCGAGCGGCATTTCCAGTACAAACAAACAATACTACAACCACAAATGACTACTTACCTCGTCTATTAAATAATTTTATTGCAGTGCATACTTTTTTTGTGTTCCACCTACTTTATTTTCTCATTAAGAGTAGAACAACTTTATTTTTTGTGAGGGGCACCATCGCCAATAAACTTTAAAAGGTGGAACCAATCTCTATAGTCCTTATGGTGTATCTAACAAAAAAGACTACACGAGGGCAGAATTACTACTACCTCGTTAAATCTTTCAAATATGATGGACGCGTAGAAAAGGTACAACAATACCTAGGTTCTGATGAGCCTAACGAGTCTGAACTAGAACACTTAAAACAAAAATACACCATTGATTTGGAATTGGCTGCAATTGAAAGAATGGCAATTATGTCTTCTGAAACATATCGGACCCCTTATCTCGACAAAGATGCATTACTGGGTCTAGAACGAATGAAATTTCTAAATCGTGCATTGCACCGAATTGAAACCATTGAACAGCGAACTTCAGAGAATATGCGCAGTCTTATATCTACAATTAATGGAAATATGTCACTTTCATCGGCCCCACTCTCAATAGATAATATCGAAGCTATTTTCGAACATGATCGGGCACCTACTGGCGTCCCATTATCCAAAGTTCTAGAAGTATTGGCTTTGAGACGATTAAATGATGAAGTGCCGGAAAGGGTGGCCAGAATTGATAAAAGAAATATTTTGAAATTACATCAAAATTTACTTGAAGGAACAGGAAGAGGAGGAGTTTTAAGAGAAAGTTCAGCAAGTTTACCTGGCTCTGCATTTATGCCGCCGCCTGCCATTTTGATTGAAGATGAACTGGAAGGGTTACTACAGTGGTGGCATGATCCTTCGCCCTTACATCCTTTTGAAAGAGCAATATTATTTCATCATAGATTTCAACAAGTTAGGCCCTTTGAATCGGGTAACGGTTTAGTTGGAAGATTAATATTGGATGGAATGTTAGTAAGATCTGGGTTATCAACTACCAGATGGCAAAAAGAAGACCGTTCTATTTATTTATCAGGTTTAGTAGCAGGTGATCGTGGAGATAGAACTAAACTCATCAAAATATTTTGGGAAGCTTACCGAAATCAGCACCGACCTAGCGTTGAGGGCGGCAGAGATTCTATGCGACTTTCACCTCAACAAGCTCAGTTGGAGGCCTTCTGATTGAGGCTTCTCGAACTTGAGTTCGAGAATTTTAAATCTTTCAAAGGCCACGTTACCGTCCCTCTCGGACCCGGATTTACATGTATAACGGGACCAAATGGTTCGGGTAAATCAAACATAACGGATGCTATTCTTTTCATTCTCGGATCTAGATCGACCAAATTACTTAGAGCAAGAAAATTAAAACAACTAATTTATGGATTTCAAGAAGGAACCAAAAATAAAACAGGACCAAAGGCATGTAAAGTTTCAATGGTTTTTGACAATAGTGATCGATTCCTAGCCATAGAAAAAGATCAGGTTACATTTACAAAAGGAATACGATTAAGAGGTAACGATACAACTACTTACTATCAACTTGATGGAATTAAATCTTCGGCTAGAGAATTTGAAGCTTTGTTCTCAAGAGCTGGGCTTTATGCAACTGGCTACAACATAATTCAACAAGGCGATGTAATCCAGACGTCTCTTATGTCTGGTACAGAAAGAAGAAGGAAAATTGAAGATGTAGCCGGAATTACAGCTTATGATAACAGACTTCGAAGTACAAGGAGTGCGCGTAATTCCGTTGAAGCTGATTTAACTCTACTAAATGATAGAGCCAAAGAAGCTAAGAGAACGCTTAAACAATTGGAAAGAGAAAAAGAAGATGCTGAAAAATTAGAAGAAATCCTTGATAAGATAAATGAAAATGAATTATTACTTAAATTCCGTAATGTATTTGATTTCGAAGCTGAAATTGAATCCCGAAGAGAAGTTGTTGAAAGGTACACTGAAGAATTATCTGAATTAGAAAATGAACAGAACAAAAGAAAAGAAGATATTGAAAATAAACAAAGCCAATTTGAAAGTGTGGAGAAAAATATTGCAGTTTCTGGAGGAGATAAGGCACGTGAATTACAAGAAGAATTAGACAAAACCCGTATAGCTCATGCTTTGTCTGAAAGGAATGTAGATGGGGCGGCAAATAGACTACAGGAATTGGAAATTAGTCGGAAAATATTGGATGGCGATCATAAGATTGCTTCCAAAGAATTAAAAAACTTAAATCAGGATTTAACAACAATATCGAAAAATATTTCGAAGATAGAAAGTAAAATAGCAGTTCAAGTTTCAAAATTAAGCAAATTGGAAGGTGCGGCAGCAAATAATTCTGAAGCAGTTAGTACACAACGAGATGAACTTGAAGTCTTAAGAAAAAATGCAGGTGAATTGGAAATGCAGCGACACCGCCTTGACGGTGAAAAAGAACAAATCAAAATCCAGCTCACCACTACAAGAGAACAAGTAATAAGATCTAAGAAATGGTTAGAATCTATTGAGACTGATGTAAAGGAGGCTGATTATCAATTAAAAGATTTGGAAGTTGGAAAAAAATCTACAACTCAAAACTTAGATAAAGTTAAAACCAAACATAATAATATTCTTAAAACTATAGAAGCTCATCAAAATAAATTAGGAAATATAGAATCTAAACTCAGAACCCTTTCTATAAAATTAGCTTCACAAGAAGCTGCACGCCGTGCTAGAGAAGAAATTGGAGGTTATACTAAAGGAGTTAAAGCTCTTTTAGAATGTAGAGATAAAGGAGAATTACGAGGAATTATTGGAACCATTGCTGAATTGGGAAGAGTAGATGAACAATATTCTACAGCCTTGGAAGTCGCAGCCGGCGCTAGAATGCAATCTATTGTAACTGAAGATGATTCTGCTGCGACTGCTGCAATTGACTTCCTTAAACGAAATAATATTGGAAGAGTTCGTTTTTTACCACTAAATAAAGTTCATTCATACAGACCAAGTGCACACGCCCTTTTGATTTCAAAGAAGGATGGAGCACTTGGTTTTGCTCAGGATTTGGTTAAATTTGACTCGCAATATAGTAATGTGTTTGGCAATGTTTTCGGAGATACTGTCATCATGAATTCTTTGAACTTGGCTAGAAAATATCTTGGTAAGGGACGTATGGTAACTCTTCAAGGTGAAGTGCTTGAAAATGGAGGCGCTCTAATCGGTGGTGCTGCACCTAGGACGGGAATTCATTTTGGAACTTCGGAACGTGGTGATATTGATGAATTATCTAATGACATCCGGAATTTCGAAGCTGAAAAATTACAACTTTCATCTGAATTGCATGAAATTATTAGAGATGCGGGCCAATTAGCAACTACAAGACAAGAATTAGAGAGTAAAAAAGCAGCATTTCAAACTAGAGTTACAGATTATGATGGAAGAACTGGAGAAATCAAAAAACGACTTCAAGAAGCAGATAATGCAGTTAAAACCCGTGAAGGTTTAGTTGAAGCTTTACAAGGTGAAATTATAGAGCGAACTGGTTTGCTAGAAGGTTTGGAAAAAAATATTAAAGAAGTTTCTGCTAAAATTAGTAAAGCCACGGGGAATTTACAAGCTGTAGCCGGTGGAAAAACTTCTACCGTTATTTCAGAATTGCAAAATAATCTTGATGAAGAAAGAGTGCAATTATCAACTGGCCAAGCTAACTTAGCTTCATTAACTGCAAAAATAGATTCTATGAAATCTGAAGTTGGCAGATTAAAAGGTGAATTGTATCTGAATAATAATGAGCAAAAAGAATTGCAAGAGACTCTTAAACTGGAAACTAGAAAAGGCAAAGAATTTGAGAAGCTATTAAAATCCCTCCGTAAAGAAGAACAAGAAAAATTCAAGGAATTGAAAGGACAAAGAGATAAGCGTGATGAATTACATGATTTACTAACTAATCTCAAAACTGATTTTTCCACTAAACAAGAATTACGGCGAAGCCGAAGGCATGCTAGGGATGATTTGAAAATTGAGATTTCAACTAGAGAGCCAAAATTAATTGAAGCAAAGGGCCGCATCCCAAAAGAAACTGAAACCCCACAAATGGTACCAGGTAGAGAAAGGTTAGATACAGATAAAGAAAATCTTAATCGAAAACGAAATAGTCTGGGAAATGTAAATATGTTATCCTTAGACCATTATAGACAAGAATCTGAACGATTAAGTGAAATTAGAAAACACCGAAAACAATTGAATGAGGAGGTTAGGCGTTTAGACTCTCTTGAAACTAAGATTTCAGAAAAGAAAGAAGCAAAATTCATGGGTGTTTACAATAATATCAGTGAAAGTTTCAAAATATCATTTAAGGAAATAACTGGAGGTGGAGACGCGGGACTTGTTTTGGAAAATAAAAAATCCCCTTTTGAAGGCGGAGTGACAATAAAGGCCCGAATGCCACGTAAGAAAACATACCCTGTAGAAGCACTATCTGGAGGAGAAAAATCATTAGTTTCAATGGCTTTTATATTTGCTATTCAAGGATATGATCCTAGTCCGTTCTATCTGTTAGATGAACCTGACCAAAATTTAGATGGTGTAAATACGGAACACATAGGTAGAGCTATTGCACTACAATCTAGTGTGGCTCAATTCTTAGTTGTTAGTCTACATCATGCTGCTTTACGAGAATCAGATAATGTAATTGGAGTGTTTATGGGAGATGACGGAGCCTCAAAATTATACCAAATAAGAGATGTTGACGCTTTCCTAGCTTCACTGCCTGTAGAAGCGGAGGTGGGTGCTTGAGTTTAGTTGTTAATCATTTATTATTTCATAAAGCTATGATTGGTATTGATTCTGAGAAAATTGACCAATATATCGACCTTGCATCTGGTGCAAATACTACTGCTGAAGTCTCTACTATTGAAGATCCTTTTACTAGAAGTGTGACTCTTCTATTCATGTTAGTCAAAGACCACGGCCTTGACCCCTGGTCTCTAGATCTAAAACATATGATTATAGAATATCAAAAATATGCTGTGAAAAGTGATGATTTGGATCTCCCATTAGCTGGCTCGGTTCTTGGTTGGGCTTGGGATGTTTTAAGATTAAGAGCAACGGGAGCCATTGAAGCCACTGAACCGATACCGGCACCTCAGCCTGAATGGATTGACTTTAATTTTGGATGGGAGCCAACTTATTCCGAACAATTAGAAAATTCATTGGAACCTCCAATAGAAGAAAGTCTTCTGTTTCAAGGAGAAAGAAGAGTTACTTTGATGGAGTTGGTTGGCGCACTTGAAGATGCCCGCAATATTGAAACTGAACGTAAAGAACGTTTAGAAAGAAGAAGGCAATTACGAAGCGCAAAACAATCGGTGTTAAATGAAGTTGCTCAAAGGCTAGGTGAAAAATTACATAATGATGATCCGAGCCAATACAAAGAGAAAGTATGGCAGAGAATTAATGAATTTAATGGCAAACCGATACCTATGGCTGCTCTTCTAGATAGCCCGGAAAAAGCAAGTATCGTTCGGACCTTTGTAGGGTCATTGTTCTTAGCAAGAGAAGGAAGAATCGATATAATTCAAAAAGACTTAGAAAGTCACAATATTTATGTCAAAAACCGGGAGAATGCCGGATGAAAGAATTGATAGCTGTTGAAGCTGCTTTATTCTCGGCCGGAAGGGCACTAGATGCAACTGAAACTGCTGAAGCAACTGGACTTTCAAGGAAAAAAGCCCTTACTGCTTTAGATGCCTTGTTTGAAGTCTATAAAGAACGTAAAAGTGCCTTGGAAGTTGTAAAATTAGGACATAAATATGCATTACAATTGAAAACTGAAGCTGTTGAATATGGCCGAAGATTAGCACCGCAAGAAATACCATCATATCTTTTGAGAACTTTAGCCTTAATTGCGCATGAACAACCAATGCTTCAAACTGAATTAAAATATAAATTAGGGGATAAAGTTTATGAACATGTCGGAGAATTATTAGAATTAGGAATGGTACAACGTGAAAAAAAAGGTAGAACATTTGAACTAAGTGTGACTTTGGCATTTATGGAATATTTTGGAATTAATGCAGATAATCAAAATGATTTAAAAGCTTATTTGGAACAAGCATTAACTGAATCATGAACAGCCCCGGCCTTTTAGAATTAGTTGTAATTATATTTCTTTTATCGACTTTTTTAGGACCTGTGAAAATTAAAGAAAGTGCCCGAGCAATTGGAAAAGCTTATCAAGAATTTAGAGGTTATTCGAATTTGACAACATTGGGAAATAATGAGATTACAGATAAAGAAAAAATCCGATCTTCGGCTGAAAAATTGGGAATTGACACTGCTGGAATGAATTCAAAAGAGATTAAAACTGCAATTATTGATGAATTGTCAAACGAATTAACTATAAAAGATTAAAAGACTATCAAAACTTTGATATAGTTACTTTTGTCCGTGATTGTTATGAAGGCACTAAAAGCAGGGTCCTTAGCCATCCTATTTTTGCTATCTGCTATAATTCCGGTAATCAATGTTGAAGCTGCCAATGGCACTCGAACAGACACAGATAGAGGTTACTTAAGCGAAAAATGGCATGCCGGTTTGGGAACTGGTATTGGTTCTCTAAATTCAATTAAAAGTGCAGATATTGATAATGATGGAGAAGATGAATTGATATTTGGAAATTCTAAGGGATATGTCCATGTTTTAGATTGGAATGCAAGTGCTGGCGGATGGTATGAAGAGTTCCAAACTGTAGATATGGGTGGGCCGGTTAAAGGAATGGTAATTGCTCAAATTGATGATGATCCTCAATTAGAAATTGCTATTGGTTACAATTGGAATTCAGATGCTGGAAAAGTTAAGATTATTGATGGAAGCTCTTTATTGGCTGAAGCTAATTGGTCTTCAGGTCTTTCTTGGTCCCATACACAATGGACTGAGGGGTGGCCGTATGGTCTAGCTATGGGTGATTTAGATGGAGATGGTGAAGTTGAGTTGGCAATGAGTGGAGATCGGGGATTCCTATGGGTTGTAGATACTGAAACTCCTGAAACTTATGTCGGTAGAGACATGACTCCTGATGAAGCTGAATGGTATGTTGATATTGGTGCTAAGGTTGGTGGAAATACTCTTGAAAATACATGGGGCCTTACTTTCGGTCAATTTGATGATGATGAAGCAATGGAAGTAGCCGTAGGAAGTAAACAAGGATGGATTGCTGTCTTTGACGGTGAAACTGAAGAATTGCAATGGAAATATGACATGGATGGGAGTAGTGGGGCCGATAGTCTTGTTTATAGTCTATTATCTGCTGATTTAGATGGCAATGGTATTGATGAATTAATTGTTCCTCAACAAACTAAATTGACTATTTTTATTGATGGGGATAAAGATGTCAGATTAGAAGATACTAGTATCAAAAGCGGCTATGGATTAGCCAATGCGGACTTGTTTGGCGATAGTAATGAAGAATTGGTAGTCACTGACAGTAGTGGAAATATTAAAATTATAGGGTTAGTTGGATCTTCTTTGACGACTTATCAAGACTGGAGCGGAGGATATCTAATGAATGCTGGTGCTGGTGTTACAATTTCAATGAATGGCCATGATAATCCTTGGATTGTTCATGGAAGTGATATCGGAATGGTTGTTGCTTGGGAAGTAACTTCACAGTCTACCCATGAATTAGCTTGGAGTTCTAATGCTGAAAATAATGCAAATCAACTTGTTTATTCACTAGAAGGAGGGAACAATTATGGTGTTGCTATGGCTAACATTGATGATGATGATAATTTAGAAATTTTAGTAGGATCTGGCTCTGGTAGAGTGTATGCATTTGATGGAAAAACGTATGAGGCTGATTGGGTAAGTCCGGTATTGGATAAAATTCCAATGGGAATTGCCGTAGGTGACCTAAACAATAATGGAAATAATGAAATTGTAATTACTACTGGAATACCGGGTGAACCTCGAGGAGAAGGGGTAGACGGCGAGGGAGGTGAGGGATTCCTCTATATTTTTGAGCAAAGTGGAAATGATATTGTTCAAGCCTTCAAAAGTGATAATATTGATGCTTCAAGGGGTGTGACTATTTCTGAATTAGATGGTTCTACTTACCCTGAAATTGGAATAGCTACTGGATACTTAAAAATCATCTCAGCAACAGGAGGAACGACAGACCTTCATGGTGCCGTCAAAGTTTGGGGATATGGAGGCTCTACTTATTCAGAAGAATGGACTTCCGGTGATCTGGAGCAGATTGTAGGTGGAATCGACAGCGGTGACCCTGATGGAGATGGGGATAATGAACTCGTGATTGGCACCGGTGGCGATGATAGAGGCGGTGATTATGCTCCCGTCGAACCTGGAGAAGTACGTGTATATCATCGAAGTGGAGGTAGTTATTCATTAGATGGATCAATTATGCAGCCTAACCGGTTCGATGTTTTTGGAATTGCTGTCGGTGATGTTAATGATAATGGACAAGAAGATATCATAGTTGGAACTGGGAAGTTTGAAGAAGACAAACCTAAATTACTTATTTATGATGGAATTACTCATTCTGAAGAATTTTCTAAAACTGTAGATTCAACCTCAGTATGGGGTGTTGCCACTGGTGATTTTGATAATGATGGAGAACCTGAGCTAATCTATGGTACTTCTGGTGGTGAATTATTCATTTATGATGGTATTGAGCCCACCTCTTTTGAAGCTAAAACAAGTGCACTTTCCAATAAAGCAGGGCATTATGGTGGCATTGTAATCGGAAATACTGATAATGAAGGACCGATGGAAATGGTTGTTGGAAGTGATTCTTACTTATGGTTATTTAGTACAGAAGGGCAAACCAATAAACCTGATTTAGCCATTGATGGTGCTGACATTAGTTACTTGCCTGAAACACCAGATGAAGATGAAGATATTACAATTAACCTAAGCGTTTCAAACTTTGGAGGTTCAGATACTAGCAAATGGCGAGTACTAATTTACGACGGGGATCCGGATGCAGGTGGAAAAAAGATTACGGAATTTGAATGTGATTCAACAGAACCCGAACAACGCACCGGATGTAAGACACTTTCGAACGATGAATCTGCCTCTTTTGAAGTCACGTGGTATGGCCAACAAACCTCACCCGGATACCATGAAATTTATGGTTTAGCTGAAGATACTAACTCACCAAGACAGGAAACTCGTTTTAGTAATAATAAAGATTTTACAACTATCGAAATTGAAGAAATACCTAATGACAAACCAATATCTGTAGCTTCAATTGATAATGCAGTTCTTTGGATTGATGAATATACCCGAATTGATGCAGGTGCTTCATATGATACTGAAACTACAGGTGGAAATCCAGATCAAGATGCTGACGGCGATGATAATGGAAATTTTGCAGATTTACAATATCGATTTTATTTTGACGGGGGCTGGACCTCTTGGCTGAACAAATTTACTCAGGATGTTAGTTTTTCTACTCCTGGAGAAAAAGAAGTTATCATTATGTCGAGAGATGAAAGGCGAAAAGAGTCTGATGAAATAACTATTAACATAATTGTAAAATCAAATACACAGCCTATTGCTATTCTAAATTCTAATATTTCTGAAGTCGCTGAAGGTGGCTTTGTGACTTTTGATGTTAGTCAATCATATGATCCAGATTACAGAGTGGGGTTAGAATATCGATTTATCTTTGGAGATGGGATTTATTCTAATTGGGTAGTGGAAGGTGATTTGGTAGTATTATACCGTGATGCTTTCTTTAATGGTCCAAATGGAGGAGACTTAGAGCTGGGAGGAAACGAAGAACTATTGCGAGATTCCTTTGGAATAGGTAGAGTTTTCAAATTGACAAATGGCTCGGAACTCCCTGTCAGTTTCGGACTTGGAGAGGGGTTGTTTTTACTTGAAATGATAGACAGTAGTGTAACTTCGAATGGATATAACTATACTTTGCCTTCTGGAACTGAAGAAAAGACTTATGGGACTCAAATTTTAGTTCGTGAATTTTCAGAAGATACTGGAGATTTATTGGTTAGTGCTCTTTCGTCACCAGTATCTATTCGAGTTTACAAACCTGAAAATATTAATCCTGTGGCTACAGCTAAAGCGGGGATTTTCTACGGTTCAGTTTCAGGATCGTTTACTGATCAACTTACTGGAGCTAGAACTGGCGATGAAATAACTTATTCAGCTGCTGAATCATATGATCCTGATGGCGACGATGGTGATTTGACTTATGAGTGGAGAATTGTTGATTCGAGAGGTTTGAGTCTCAATCTTCTCGGTGATAAAAATGCTCAAACTTTTAAGAGAACGTACAACGAACCTGGGACATACACTGCAATTCTAACTGTAACAGATAAAAGAGGCGGAAGTGCAACCTGGCAAGTTGATGCAGTTGTTACTAAAAGTGACGGATATGGTAATGATGTAGAAGAAGAAGGGTACTCTCAAATGAAGTTATTAGGTGCTGCTGCTATTGGAATTATAGGATTAGTTGGTGGAGCTATGGGCCTTAATCGAATGAGGAGTGGAAACGAAGATGAGTTTGAAGAGATGTTTGAAGATATAGCCCCTGGCTCTTTAGAATTAAATTGTCCTAACTGTAATGGCTTGATTTCAATTACAACTACACAAAGACCAATTCAGGTTGGTTGTCCAATGTGTCAATCACAGTTTGTAATTCGTGAATGAGCCTTTCATTAGGTAAACTGAGACTGGATGGCAAGTGCCATGTAATGGGAATTCTGAATGTTACTCCCGATTCATTCTATGATGGTGGGTGGCATTTTGATAACACAAATGCTCAAAATCGCATCAAAGAAATGATTGAACAAGGTGCTGAGATTATTGATATTGGTGGTGAATCAACTAGGCCGGGATCAAAATCGGTAACTATTGAAGAAGAATTGGAAAGAGTCATTCCGGCGATTAAATTTATATCGGAAATTTCAGATATTCCAATCTCAATAGACACACAAAAAGCTGTAGTTGCAATAAAAGCAGTGGAAGCTGGAGCTTGTGTTGTAAATGATGTGGGAGGATTACGCAATACAGAAATGATTCAAGCTGTGGCAGACATGCAAATTCCCGTGATTATAATGCATATGCAAGGAACGCCTGAAAACATGCAAATGAATCCTCAATATGACAATACGGTGCAAGACATCAAGAATTGGCTTGAAGAGCGGATAATGGCTGCTAAAATGGCAGGAATTAAACGTTCTAACATTATTGTTGATCCGGGAATTGGTTTTGGTAAAAATTTAAAACATAATTTAGAGATTTTAGGTGGATTAGAACAATTCAAGAATATGGCAGGCGGCGTCCTTTTAGGAGCAAGTCGAAAATCATTCATTGGAATGATGACTAGTGAAAATAGTGACCGATTGACAGGTAGTCTGGCTGCTGCAATGATTGGAGCTACAGCAGGTGTTGATTTGATTAGGGTTCATGATGTTAAAGAAACTAGAAAAGCCATTGATACTATGGCTGCATTTAGCTAAGCAGTTTGCATTGTAGTTACTTTAGTGCCTATTTCTGAAGTGGTAGGGCCTAATTCAACACCAAGATAAATTATGGTGATTGTGACTGTATATTCTATATCCAAAGGATCGCCGTTGTCTATCTTTTCTTTAGTTACGGGATCTAAATTATCTAATCTAAACTCATCATATGTTTTTTCGCCACTTCCTAAATTATATTCAAAAGTAAAATCATCTTTTGTGGTTGGGTCTGATTCCAAAATCTTAAGATGGATTAAAACATCAATACTTTTATCAAAATAACCCATTTTTGGAATGTCAAAAGCAATCTCTCCAATTATGGAATTTCTATCTCCAGTTAATTGAAAAGTGGCATCGGTAATATGATCTTCTAAATTTATAGTAATATGATCGTCATACATTTTGTAAACATCGGCACTAGCTGCAATTAAAATAATAACTGAAACTAAACTAATTCCTGATTTAATCGTGGCTAATGTAGAACCAAGACCTTGTGTACTGCCACCACCCTCTCCTCCATGAATGCTAGCTCTATTGGAACGCGTAGTATTGTGATCTTGAGCTCCTGATTTGGCCGAACCATCTCCAATACCCTCTCCTGAACCGCCATCATCCTTCAAACCTCCTCTGTTAGAACGCGTAGTATTGTGATCTACGGCTCCTGATTTGGCCGAACCATCTCCAATACCCTCTCCTGAACCGCCATCATCCTTCAAACCTCCTCTGTTAGAACGTGACGAATTGTGATCTACAGCCATAACTTATCCGATGATTAATCGCTATCCTTTATTTCTTCATCAGAGATCTTGCCGTCATTATTTTTATTATATTTTCGACGAGCATCTTCTGTAAACATCTTCATAAATTGAATTTTATCTTCTTTCCATTGTGCCAATATTTCTTTATTGAAATCACCATATCTTTTACCTGCAAAATAATCGAATATAACTAATGCTAAGAAGAAAAATATAGGTAATGACCATGCTTCAACAAAATTCACCTCTTCTTTGATTCCAACATTATCTGGATCTAAGGTGTAACTAGTTGCAACTGCTAAACCTAGAGATCCTAAAAGTAGAATTAATAATATCCATTCATAAAACTCTAATGATCCTCTTCGTCTAGGTTGGGGAGGGCTGGGTAATCGAGGTCCCTCTGTTATTCTAGAATCTCGCGAGTCAGGTAACATGAATTTAAGAAGCTAGGATTACATATAAAGATTCTTATTTCAGTTAAGTTAATATCCTACACACGTTTCGGATAAATGCATTATGGCTAAAAAAAAGGTTAAATCCGAGGAAATCGTGGAAGATACGGAAGAGCTTGAAAAAAGCCCAATAGATGCACTTGTTCAACATGTAAATGAGGGAAGTTTTGACCTCAAAAATCTTATTGGAGATTACATTGGTTTTGCAATAATTGGTTATTTGCTTATCTTATTATTTTATTCCTTGCTTTTTTCTCCTTTAATATCATTTATTCTTTGGATATTTACTGGTTTTATTATATACAAAAGCCTTGAAGCATATGGAAATGACAAAACTTGGTTTGCCCAAATATTAGATGATTTTGGAAATTATGGATTTACGAGCCAGTCAAAAGATTTGGAAGATAAAATGGAAGAAGATAAAGTTGAAATCAAACCAAATGAAACTGAAGTTGAACTTGAAGAAGATAAAACGGAAGAAGAAGATTTGACTCTGACGAATTATACTGAAAAATTTGATGAATGGAGAATTGCGAAAGATGCAGTTTCTGGACCTTTTATCTCAGCCGGAGATAAGATTAGTGGATTCACCTTTAATTCAAAAAGTTTATACAAACTAAGACTTTGGATGTTTTTACTTTTCGTTCCCCTTTTCATATGGTTAGTTGTTTGGGGGTTTGTAACGTGGCCATTTTTTTATTGGTACCAAATAATTGGTTTTTCTGAATTAGATGCCGATATTTTTAGTAGTATGAGTGGTCTTTTCCTTTCGTATTTCTTGATTATACGGTTTTATTCACATTGTACTAATAACCGAAATTTACCAATAAATTCTGAAATGTTTTCAGATTATGATAACTATACTGTAAAACACCTCTTCAAAATTCCTAATGCTTTGGAAAGTTATACGTTAACACTGAAAGCTTTACTTCTAAATTTTATTATTGGATGGCTAATGATATGGGTTCCATTAATGGCTTTTTCATTTGGATTAGATGCATCACCAATATTATCAATTCTCAACACATTTATTGATTCTGAAGCTTTTCCTTTATTCAAGAATCTTCTATATGTTGCTGTTTTTGTACCATTTATAGAAGAACTACTGTTTAGAGGATTTGTATTGGATTTGACATTGGAAGTGTATGGTTTCTGGCCTTCTATTTTTATTTCAGCCATTCTATTCGGACTTGTTCATGTTGTAGCCTTCTCTGTTTTAAATGCTTTTTTTCTCGGGCTAATTTATGGATATGTTAGAATAAAAACAGATAGTTTATGGCCATCCATATTCTTACATTCTATGTGGAATGCTCACATAGACATATTAATTTTTATTGGTTATTGGTCGGCTTAAAAAAATAGCCAGCTATCCTAACAACCCCTAAATATATTTTCTGTATCAATATAATCTAACTGGAGATCTCATTGGCTCAGCTATTTTGATTTAAGTGAAAAGGTTATAACTGAAAGGGTTCACAGGAAACTGTGAATACTAAGTTATTTGTTCTTATTTTAGTTATTTCTGGAGGATTGTTTAACGGCAATCTCGAAATTAACGAAGATGAGCAAAAAAGTTACGGAGATAGTGCTGTGAATCACATATCTAGACTCTTTACGGATAAATATGACGTAAATGTCTATCTCTCGGCATGTGAAAAATTAATGTACGAAAATGGGATGTTTTACTCTTATTTAGATGTAAGCGAATGTAAAGAAAGTGTAAATAAGCACTACGAACAAAAAATGAATGACTTTGTTAAACCCGATTTTGAATACTTCACAATCAAAGATACGAAATATCATGCCGAATATAGTAAAAATATCTATAAAATAGATATATTCGGAGTTTATTGCGAAGATACAAGTTTGACTAATTTGTTAATAAATCCTGAGAAATGCAATACTGAAGATATCGGATCTATGTATATGGCTAAGAATTCTATTTCGGGAGAATTTGGCTATGCTGACAATGGGTTTGAAACTACTAATGGAAAATATCTAAAGGTAGTGAAGCCTTGAATCCTAAGTTATTAATCGGAGATTTTGCACTTCTCCTAGTTTTCATAAGCCAAGGAATGGATACGCATAATTCCAGCTCTAGTTTCTTAGAAATACTAGTTCCATTTCTAATTTCGATGCTAATTATGATTCCGCTATTCTATAAGATTGGGTTTCTCAAACTAGATAATAATCCCGAATATGTCAAAAGTTTACGCATCTGGGTTTCAACCATTTCAATTGGAGTTTTGATAAGATTCGTGATGAATATGGCCTTTGAACCTCTATTTTTATTCGTAATAATTTGCTATTCTTTAACAACTTCGGGCATTATCCGAATGGCTCATAGCCGATTTTGAGCTCTTATGCCCGTTTAATATAGAGGCCGCTTCGTCGCAAAATATGGTAATCTTTTCAGGACGGTGCATATTTTGAGTTTTGAGGAACTCGGCATATCGCTACCGATTGTTAATGTCCTGAAAGAACAAGGCATTACAGAACCATTTGAGGTTCAAACCAAATCATTACCAGATATACTTAATGGAAAGGATGTTTGTTGCCGTGCACCTACCGGTTCAGGGAAAACACTAGCTTTTGGTTTACCACTTGTTTCAAATTGTAAACAAGCCCACCCTCACTATCCAACTGCTTTAATCGTAACTCCTACTCGGGAATTGGCTGAGCAAATATGTACTGTTTTAACTCCTTTAGCTAAACAAGTTGATCGAAGTGTAATGGCCATTTACGGTGGTATTTCATACGTAAAACAACGTCAAAGACTTCAGAAAGGAGTTGATATTATTGTTGCGTGTCCTGGACGATTAATTGATTTGATGGAAAATGGAACCATCCATTTGGATGATGTCCAAGCAGTAGTGTTAGATGAAGCTGACCGAATGGCTGACATGGGATTCATTGATCCAGTTTGTCATATTCTTGATAATTGTGATGAAAAACGGCAAACGATTCTTTTCAGTGCTACGCTAGACGATGAAGTCGGTACTTTAGTTAGAAAATATCAAGATCATCCCATCAAAATTGAAGTTGGACCTAAGGAAATTTCAATGGATAGTATGAAACATTTCTTTTGGTTAATTCCTAATACTAGAAAATCCAAATTAGCAAGTAATGCTGTGAAAAAAGGTGGTCGAAGTATGATTTTCTGCCGAACAAGAAGAGGCGTTGATCGTGTTGGAAGAGAATTAGGAGAAGAAGGTTTGAACGTAGCTGTAATTCACGGAGGATTAAGTCAGAATCAAAGAGATAAAGCTATGGAAAGATTTGTTTATGGTGATTGTATGGCACTTGTTGCAACTGATGTTGCTGCAAGAGGTATTGATGTTGAAGGTGTGCAGTGTATAATACACTATGACCCCCCTGAAAATGGTAAGGCATACAAGCACCGTAGTGGTAGAACTGCTCGAGCTGGCGCTCATGGTTCAGTAATTTCATTTGTACAAAAACCTCAGAAAAATGAATATGATAAAATTCAAAGACAAGTCGGAATTAGAATAAATTTTACTTCAGCTGATTTTGATAAGATACCTGATGCAATCCCATATACCGCTCCTAAAAGACCAAAGGGTGCAAGTCAGTCATCTGGAGATGGACGAAATAGAGGTCGTTCTAGAGGCGGTAGATCTGGTTCTGGCGGATATGGAGGTGGAAGTTCTGGGGGTAATCGATCTGGCTCTGGCGGATATAGAGGCGGAAGTTCTGGTGGTAATCGATCTTCTATGGCAAAAGTGAATTCGGATGTTGATAAAGCTTCTTTCTTCAGAAAAAATAAATCGAGAAATCAATCGGAAAATAAATTCGGTGGAAAAAATAAATTTCCTAGAGAAGAAGATAGACCTAGAAGAAGAAAACAACCAAACTATGGAGATTCGTCATCAGACGAAGGCGGAAGTTCTGGAGGTAATCGATCTGGCTCTGGTGGATATAGAGGTGGAAGTTCTGGAGGTAATCGATCTGGCTCTGGTGGATATAGAGGTGGAAGTTCTGGTGGTAATCGATCTGGCTCTGGCGGATATAGAGGCGGAAATTCTGGTGGTGATAGATCTGGCTCTGGCGGATATAGAGGCGGAAATTCTGGTGGCGATAGATCTGGCTCTGGCGGATATAGAGGCGGAAATTCTGGTGGCGATAGATCTGGCTCTGGTGGATATAGAGGCGGAAATTCTGGTGGCGATAGATCTGGCTCTGGCGGATATAG
>Ga0209709_10001602_pt1 | contig 20753 bp, 19 predicted proteins | sample ArcticOcean_MG_C_2_FD_187435 | JGI IMG/M metagenome (GOLD analysis project Ga0209709, IMG submission 187435) | Marine microbial communities from western Arctic Ocean - ArcticOcean_MG_CB4_136 (SPAdes) (version 2) | ecosystem: Environmental > Aquatic > Marine > Oceanic | place: Arctic Ocean...
GGCTTTCATAAAATTGAGTCCCCACTGGAATTTTTCTCCACGACCTAAAGCCAATCTACCCGCCATCACATTTTGTGCGAACGTGTACCCGTTTCTGCTTAATGAAAGAAATTTGGTCCCATCATCATCCGTATCAATGCTATATGAATAGGCCTTTTTTAGATCACCTTCGATTGCACGATTAATTTTCCCTTTAACAAAATGGAGTTTAAACCACCTCCATTTAAAATTTGCATTCAACCCCCGGATTCGTTTCCCATTCATTGTAAAGTGGGACAAGCGCGGATTTGAATCACCAACATTAATGGTAGCATAATCTTTTAGGGCAATTTCAAATCCTAATACATTTCGAGGTTGATAAAGTGCTTTCTCCTGAGAGGTGATTTTCACATTGGTTTTAAACTTCATCCATTCATAAGCAGAACCTTTAAAATCCACCATCACTTGACTAATATTTAATGTTTGATCGTCAATTTGATCCATACTACTACTGGATCTTATACGACCAGAATATTTCAGGGTAGGTTGGCGCAAGGTTGTTGTAAATGACCAAGTTTTCGGACCTCTTCCATCAATGAAAAGTTGAATCTGGTGAAGACCGGGATCTAATTGATCCAAAAGACACGTCACCATATCCTCATCCATATAAGCTAAATCTGAAATATCTTTACCATCCAACATAAGTTGAATATTATTCGGGTCAATGCCTCTTATTCCAAAGGTTGATATTGCAATTAAAACATCATGGCCGGAGATCTCTGAGTTCGGTTCAGGACTCATGATCAATACATCAGACTGAGATAAAAGAATGCTCGAAAATAAGGCCAGAAAAATAATATATATTTTCATTATCGTTATTTTTCTATTGGAATCGAATAATGATTTCTTTGATGTTCCCATCTTCATCTTCAACTTCGAAACGTAATTCTTGTGTCGGAATTTCAATATCTGCTAATTCAAATCCAGCTATGTCATCGGCCGTTGTTTCGTGAACTTCCAATGAACCTTCTGGTGTTGAAACAGCTGTTTCCCCATTTTCAACTTCTGTGGATTCTCCAGTGATAGTATTTGTCACCTCTATCAATCCTTCTAGCAATGTAAATGAATCTCCTATCCCGGGCTGAGAGGCGATGGTCAGTTCTGTGCCTTTTACCGAAGCAACGGATGTAGGCGTGGCAATTCTGAATTCATTTCCTTTTTGTGGAGATATACTTGCGGCAATTTTTCCAAATTTAATATCCAATGATTTATTGATTTGGGTGCCTGATCTTTTTCCAGACACAGTTAAATTAGAATTGCCAAGCATTTTTACAACTGATTTATCGTCAAGATACATGATAGCTACAAATCCATTTTTTCCAGTTAATATTTTATCTTTATCTTTAAGCGGGGTGCCCGGTTTTAAGGGTTGTTTAACAGAATTGGCTTCATCTATAACAAAAACCTTTCCATTTACTTTAATCGCAAGAGCAATCTTGGATGAAGCAGTTGAAATCGAACATAAAGATAAACAAAGAATAAGAATTCGTTTCATTCTGATACCTCCACTGCAATAATCTCAATGGGTCGATAATTTTCATTCCCATCATCATCTTCCGTTGCGATACCCATGGAAACTAGAGATTGCACAAATGAAACATCCACACTTTCACCATTTAAAGTAATATGGCCATTGGCAACCATGCCTCCTGCCTCGCCACCGGATCCAAAAATCTGGTTTGCTAATTCATCGCTTATGAGAGTCCGCAATGCCATCCCAGCAGGACTTGTGTCTTCTGAACCGGAATCATTATTTTCAGTTGATGTAAAATCCTTCACTTTAAAGGCCATTATATCGCTTATTAATTGCTCAGTTCCAACTGTAGTGGCTATATCTTTTCGAATCTGCCAGACATAGACCTTTCCAGGCTCAAGATCTCCACCATCTGTAGGATATTGGAATGTGGTTATGCCAAATCCCACCGGTTCAAAACCCAGGAATTGATCCAAGGGCAGCCTGGTTACTGACTCTATGGCCTGGTCAATGGATGAATGTTCCTGTGATTTAAATTCAGCCACACGGATAAAATATTCACATCCGCTCTCTCCTGTCATCGGATCAGTATAATTACATGGGTCGGATTCCCACTGTAAAACGGGATAGGATGTGTACACTTCGTTAATGGTTGTATCAGATAAAATACCCCCAGGAGAAACTAGTTGAAGTGTTGCTGGATTAGAAATATTTAAAACATCTTCCTTGACGATTTGCTCACCATTTTCAGAAGTTGCTACAACCCGAAACGTATAAACTCCATTAGGTAATTGCCCAGTTTGAACAATGGCACTGAACATTTGCTCAGCTTGCTCCATATCAAGTTGTTCAGTTATATCAAGGTGCAGCGCAACTGGATTGCCCTGGTTATCAAAAACTTGATCGGTTGTCATATTCAAATCCATATTGGATAAATGAATCGGAGCAGACAGAATAAGAGGTTGGGTTGTTTCAACTTTAACTAATGTTTCATGATCAACACCCAAGGCATCTGAATCAATGATTATTTCAAATTCAATATCCACACCAATAGAATCCGGAGCACCAGATTCGCGACTCAATTCAGATAAAAAAATGGGCATATTAGATTCACCTGTATTAATGTCTACCATACTTAAATAATAGGTGACATAAGGTGTCCAATGCACATCAAATTCGATTTGGGGAAATGCAAATGACACCCAGCTAAGGAAAATACAAACTTGTTTAGAGATTCTTGAATTTTGCATTTTATTTTTCTCTATAATGGTTTTTCTTAATTTGTTGACGGATTAATGAACTGGAACCTACTACCAGTGATGTTTAAAATTTGTAATGGATATTTTCTATAAATATTCGTAAAAAAAGCCACTCGCCTGTTGACGGATGGCCTTTTATTTCTTTTTAAACATGTAATCGGCCCTTTGTTACAGGGCATAGTGGGCGATGAGAGATTCGAACTCCCGACACCTGCGGTGTAAACGCAGTGCTCTAACCAACTGAGCTAATCGCCCTTGCTTTTAGCTTGTAAAATTAAATATTACTATTTGGGTTTATTAGACTTTTTTCCGGTTTTTAAAACATCTGCTATAGCCACTTTAAGCACATCATTAATCTCTTTTGCAAAGTGAAATGTTAAATCTTTTGCCACGTGTTTAGGGACATCCTCCAGATCTTTTCGGTTATGATCTGGTAAGATCACTTCTTTAATCCCTGCACGGTGAGCTGCAGTAACTTTCTCCTTTACACCTCCAATGGGAAGTACACTCCCACGTAAGGTGATCTCACCTGTCATGGCTAATTTTTTCTTTACCGGTATTCCAGACAAAAGTGAAACAAGAGACGTAACCATACTCACACCAGCAGATGGCCCATCTTTCGGGATGGCTCCAGCTGGAACATGAATATGAATATCCGTATTTTCATTAAAATCCGGGTCAAGTCCAAATTCTTCGGCATGGGAACGAACAAAAGTTAGTCCTGCAGTGGCAGATTCCTTCATCACATCACCGAGTTGCCCAGTGAGTGTCAATTGACCTTTCCCTTTCATTTTAGTTGATTCTATAAACAGGATATCTCCGCCAGCAGCTGTCCATGCCAATCCCGTAACCACACCCGGTTTGGTGGTGCGCTCTGCTAGCTCGGAATGAAATCGGGGTGCACCAAGATATTCACCTACTTTTGCTTTGGTAATCTTTGTCTTTTTTGTTTCTTCTTCCACCAATTCTCTGGCTACTTTTCGCAAAACATTTGCAATTTCACGCTCCAGATTTCGAACACCTGCTTCACGAGTATATGAGCGGATCAATTCTTGTACAGATCCAGCATCAAAAGTAACATCTTCTTTCGTGAGACCATTTTCTTTAACTTGTTTTGGAACTATATGCCGTTTGGCGATCTGAACTTTTTCATCTTCAATATAACCGGTAAACTCCAGAATTTCCATTCTATCTCGAAGAGCAGGTGGTATGGCATCCTGATAGTTTGCAGTGGAAATAAACATGACATTGCTCAGGTCAAAGTCTACCTCCAAATAATGATCACTGAAGGAATGATTCTGTTCAGGGTCCAACACTTCCAATAACGCAGAAGATGGATCTCCACGAAAATCTGCCCCAAGTTTATCAATTTCATCCAACATGAAAACCGGATTATTTGTCCCAGCTTTTTTGATACTTTGAATGATTCTTCCGGGTAAAGCACCAATATAGGTTCTGCGGTGACCCCGGATCTCGGCTTCGTCCCTAACACCGCCAAGAGATAATCGTACAAATTTACGGCCCATTGCTCGTGCGATTGATTTACCTAGAGATGTTTTTCCCACACCGGGAGGGCCACCAAAACAAAGAATGGGGCCTCTAACTCTGCCATCTGGGTCTTTTTTTTGTTTCAAATTCCGAACCGCCAAATACTCGATAATCCGCTCTTTAACTTTGTCCAATCCATAATGGTCGTCATCTAATATTTTCTTAGCTTCTTTCAAATCGATCCTATCATCGGTGGACTCGCTCCATGGTAATTCAGACAACCATTCGATATAGGTCCTAGAGACGTTATATTCAGGTGATTGGGTCGGAATTCTCGATAATCGATCCAATTCCTTCATGGCCACTTTTTCTGCATCTTCCGGCATTTTGACTGCTTTCAATTTGTCTTCTAATTCCTTGAGTTCAACAGACCCTTCATCTTCTCCCAATTCTTTTTTAATTGCTTTCATTTGCTCACGCAAATAATACTCTCGTTGGGTTTTAGTGATCTCATCATGGACTTCTGATTGGATCTCTTCACCCAATTTGATTCGTTGAATCTCTCGGGAGATCAAATTCAGCGCTTTTTCAATCCGTTTTTTCACATTGAGTTCTTCTAAAATTTCCTGCTTTTCCTGGTTTGATATAGTGATTACAGAAATAGCACGATCTGTCAGGCGATTGGGTTTTTGAATGTTTTTCAACATCCCAGAATGCTCTTCAGTAAGATTAGGTGCCACTTTCATCAATTCGTCAAATGCCTGTCTCAAATTCGCTGCCAACGCATCCACTTCCAAACCATCTGTTATTGGTTCGTCATCCATAGATTCCACAGCAGCAAATAAATATGGTTCTTGTTTCGTATAATCCAATATTTTTACTCTTGAAATACCTTGAACAATAGCAGATTTACTATTATCTGGCATATCAAACACTTTCAATACTTGGGCAAGGGTGCCGAATGCGTAAAGGTCTGAAGGTTTGGGATCCTCAATGGATCCATCTTCCTGCGCTACGACTATGATATATCGTTTTTTAGGATCCAAGTCGTTAATGAGTTTTAAACTTCTTTCCCTACCGATATAAATTGGGATTACTTGCTGGGGAAACAACACCGTATTACGCAATGGCATCACGGGATATTCGTCCGCACCTTCTATATTAAAATTTTCGATTTGTTTTTCTGTTAATTTTTCGTTCATGGTTGTCCTTTAGACAAAAATTCTATTATTTTGGGTACAAGGATCGTGCCATTTTTGTACTCCTGATGTTTCGACGGCACATTTCTATATAGTCTGTTGAAATGGCACACTATTATAATGACATAATACTACGAATAAATATTTTAAAATTTACTTTGTGAGAATCCATTGTGGATTTTGGACCGGTTCCTTTAAAATAATATGGTCCGTCAGGCGTTGACACAATGGCTGCCAATAGCACATAATTAGGCATTTCTGTCTTTGTCCCGCCCATACCCATGGACGATTTTAGATATGTTCCTTCTACGTATGAAAAGGTTACATCCATATCCTTTATTTGGCTATTTGATCGTATCGCAGATTCAGAAACTGAGCTTTCAGTCTCGCTCTTAAATTGACCATACCACCGATTAAGATTAGCATCTATACTGCCACCTATACCTGAAAAAATAACTAACTCTCCATCACCATCATTTCCGGGAAACCTAAATTGGGCAATCCGCATTGAACTGGATGGTTGTTCTTTTTCCCAATCTTTTGGCACTTTCGCCTGAAGTCGGCCAATTTGTATGTAATCTGGTTTTAAAGTAACCATTGGTTCTCCGCGATTCGTAACTTGGACCACAGGTTCAGATTTTTGACCAACTTGGGAGTCAATCTCATTTGTACCTTTGGACTCCTGTCCCACGATATAAAAACTCAATACAGTTCCAATTATTACTGTAAAAGATATAATGATTATTTTTGGTCTCATTTTATCTCCATTGCAATTCTAGCTTGTTCGTCTGCATGGTATGAACTTCGCACTAAAGGACCCGATTCTACCACGTCAAAGCCTAAATCCAATCCAATTTGTTTATAATCTTTAAATTCCTGTTCTTTAACATACCTAACTACAGGTAAATGTTTTTTTGATGGTTGCAAATATTGTCCAATTGTAAATATTGTTACACCAGTATCTAAAATTTGGTTCATTGTTTTTACCACTTCATCAAAAGATTCACCCAATCCAACCATCATACCCGTTTTTGTTCGAAGTCCCTTTTTCGCCGATAATCGTAAAACATCCAAACTTCGATGCCATACTGCCTGACTCCGAACCTGCTTGCTGATACGCTCAACACACTCCACATTATGACCAAATATTTCCGGTCCCTCATCAAAGACCTTCTCCAAAGATGGTTCATGACCTTTAAAATCGGGGGTCAGAACCTCCACCGTACATTTTTTTACATGGTTATGTATCTGGCGAATAGTTTCAGCCCAAATGGATGCACCATAATCATTTTTCAAATCATCTCGATCCACGGAAGTAATAACTACATGTCTTAAATCCATTTTTTTAACAGCCATGGCTGTGCGAAACGGCTCCATAGGATCATCATAAATTGGTTTCCCCGTTTTTACAGAACAGAATCCACAGGCACGTGTACAAATATCACCCAAAATCATAATTGTAGCGGTCCGTCGATCCCAGCATTCATAAATATTTGGACACCGTGCTTCTTCACAAACGGTGTTGAGTTTATTGGATTGAACAACTTCGTTTACAAATTTGTAACCATCCGTTATTTGAAGACGAATTTTAGGTTTAAACGATTTTTTTATTATTTCAGACATCTTTCTTTTTAAATAAGTAAATCATATACTGGCGATACTTTCTGAATTGGTCACTGTCAATCAATTCCAATTGATTCAATTTTGATTCAATTTTTGGTGCAATCATTTTCCCTATTATTGCCGCAGTTTTGGGGTAATTCTTTTTCGAAGAATATATTCCATATTCTATGGCTGGATTAATAAACCTACCAATGAAGTATTTACCATAGTCCAACGTTGGCATGGTGTTTTCAGTCTGATCGAATTCTCGAATCAATTCAAATCCATGTGCTTTAGCGCTATTAAGATATTTTTCTTTATCATGAGATGACTTTAAATGGGGATTTTTAGTGCCATCTTTAAAATAAACAAAATAATCTGAAACTAATAAATATCCATCAGATTTTAGTGTCTCCCGTGCTTTTTCAAATCCATGATCTATATTTATATAACAGGCACTTTCACTCTCTAAAATAAGGTCATATTCTTTTAAAGGGTTAAATTTTTCAAATTTGCAATGATGAAATATCATCGCATCATCAAACTTTTCTGCAATAACTAATTTTTGAAATTCATCCGGAGATAGCGTTTCCACTAAATACCCCATTTTCTGAAGATAATCTGCGTTCCCGCCAATGCCACATCCTACATCTAAAATAGATTTAACATCTTCAGGAATAAAAGAAGCTAAATGTTCGATGTATCGATTTTGGGCATCTTTTATTTCTTGCAACGTGACTTTATCTAAATCAACAGACTCCGGGTGATCCCAAAACCCATAATGGAGATAAGGAGACTGAATCGTTTCGGAATAGAGTTTTAATACGTGATCAATGGGCATTAAAGAACCTGTCTCAAATCCATTGTTACTAAATAATGCCGAATCCGTTCTATAAATTTTGCACCGCCGGCACCATCAATGAGACGATGGTCAAACCCAAGAGATAACATCATCATACTTCGAATCGCTATAGCATCACCTTGGGGAGATTCCACAACAACAGCTTGTTTCTTAATGGCGCCAACTCCTAAAATTCCAACATTGGGTTGATTAATGATAGGTGTTCCGATTGTTACACCAAATACACCAAAATTTGTAATTGTAAATGTAGATCCCGTTAATTCATCAGTAGAAATTTGTTTATTTCTCGTTCGATTTGCTACATCATTCACAGCCCTACATAATCCCAAGAAATTCTTTTCTTCACAATTAAACATGGTTGGAACCATGAGCCCATTTTCAATAGCAACCGCGAGTCCTATATTAATATTTTTATGATAGTTCACAGACGTTCCCAAAAGGGATGAATTCATTTCAGGGAAATCTTTTAGTGCTTTTACAACAGCATCAACCATAAAAGGTGTGTAAGTCAGCTTATATCCTTCTCTTGACAAAAAATCATTTTCATTTTCATTAACAAAATCCACAATGGATGTCATATCCACTTCAGTCATCACATATACATGAGCTGATGTTTCAATACTTTTCTTCATATGATCTGCAATGATTTTTCGCATGTGATGCATTTCTTCTGTTCGCCCAGGCAGAGCAGATGAATTAGCAAGCGGAGCAGGTGAAAAAGGTGGAGCTGGCTCTACTACCTGTGTTTGTATAATATTATGGTTTTCAATGTAATTTAATACATCTTTTTTGGTTACGCGCCCACCACGTCCTGAACCTGATATTTGTTCCAGTTCGTTCAATGGGATACCTTCCTGTGATGCTATTTTCAATACGACAGGTGTATAAAATTTCTTGCCATTCTGCGATTCCACCGAATCAACTTTTTTCTTTGTTGTAGATGGTGCTTGTTCCACTTTAATCGGTTTATTTATAGGTTCAGGCTCCGACGCTTTCATCGGTTTTTTTGATGGGGATGAAATATCAACTAAACTTTCATCCGTTTCGATCCTGGCAATGACAGTTCCAACATCAACCACATCATTTTCCAGAGCCAATATTTCTACAATAATCCCGGATTCCAAACTAGGAATTTCCGAATCAACTTTATCTGTTCCAATTTCAAGAAATAATTCATCCTTTTCAACAAGATCGCCCACCTTTTTACGCCATTCAAGAATCGTTCCTTCAGTGATCGATTCACCCATCTTTGGCATAACTACATCTAATAACATTAATACTCCATTAAATTATTTAACGCTTCAATAATTTGATCTGTTTGCGGCAGAATTTCAGTTTCAAGTACCGCACTATACGGGATATGACAATCCTTGGCAGCAACTCTTTTTATAGGGCCATCCAGGTCTTCAAATAGATCTTGAGAAACTTTTGCTGCAATTTCTGCACCCACTCCACCTGTTAATGTGTCTTCATGAACAATCAATAATTTTCCGGTTTTCATAACGGAACTATAAATAGTATCCCAATCAATTGGGTTAAGTGTTCGGATATCAATCAAATCAATTTGCCCTTGGTCCATTTCGCTTATTTTAATCGCTTCAATGCATTTTTGAACCATAGCGCCCCAAGTAACGATTGTTAATTCGTCTCCGTCTTGAATCAACTTTGCTTTCCCAAAGGGTAAAATATAATTATCGCCTGGTTCAGGGGATGATGCATATCCCTGACGATAAAGACCTTTATGCTCAAAAAACATCACTGGATCATCCATTCGACATGCCGCTTTTAATAATCCTTTGGCATCAGCGGCATTGGACGGATATGCCACCCAGACCCCTGGCATATGAAAAAAATAACTATCGATGGATTGGCTATGGTAAGGTCCGCCATGAATGTATCCGCCTACGGGAATTCGGATGACAACTGGGCAACTCCATTCATTATTGGATCGATACCGCATAGTAATCAATTCATTCTGAATTTGCATCATGGCTGTCCAGATATAATCACCGAATTGAATCTCAACCACCGGTTTATATCCTGTGACTGCCATGCCAATCGCCGTACCCACTATGGACGATTCTGCTAGAGGTGAATTAAATACACGATCCTTTCCAAAAGTGTCCGACAACCCTTTTGTTGCAGTGAATACACCTCCTTTTGGATCGGCAATATCTTGACCATAAATTACCATTTTATCATTCCGAACCATTTCTTCTTTTAAGGCGTGGTTCACTGCATCAACTATAACCACCTTATTCCCCATAGGGTTTAAATCTGGCTCATCCATGGACACTTTATGACTGTATATGTGGTCTAATGCTTTATCCACATCAGGGTGTTCTTGGGATTCTGCCCATTTTGATTCCTCATCAACCTGTTTAGAAATTTGGTTTCGAATCTTTTTAAAATCTTGGGGAGAAAACATTTTTTCTTCGATACATTGATCTTCAAGAATGGTTAAAGGGTCGCGTTTTCTGTTTTCTTCCAGTTCTTCCGGGGTTCGGTATTTTCGCTGATCATCTGAACTGGAGTGAGGTAATAATCGAACAACATTTGAAACAATAACAGAAGGGCCTTTCCCTTTGCGTGCCCGGTCAATTGCTTGTTTAAATGCTAAATTGGTTTCAAAGAAATTTGTCCCGTTAACTTCATAACGTGATAAATTTTTATAACCCGAAACCATGGAAAAAACCGAGCCTGCACTTTGCTCGGATTTGTGAGTGGAGATAGCATACTCATTATCCTGAATATGAAAAATGACAGGTGCTTTTGCATTGCTGGCCCAATTCAATGCCTCGTGAAAATCTCCCTGACTTGTGGTTCCTTCACCTGAAGATACATAAACAACGTCTTTTGTTTTTTCCATTCGGCGAGCCAGAGCGCATCCTACCGCCTGCAGATATTGTGTTCCTGTTGGACTCGATTGGCTCACAATTCTCAATTGTCTATCACTATAATGCTGTGGCATTTGACGACCACCTGAATTAGGATCTGCTGCCCGCGCCAGGAATCCAAGCAGTTGCGCCTTCGACGTCATCCCCAATCCTAAACAATAAGCACCATCACGATAGTAGGGATAAGACCAATCTACCCCACGCCTAACGGCGACGGCTGCTGCCAATTGCGAAGCTTCATGACCAGAACAACCCATATGAAAAAATGCTTTACCTTGCTTCAACATGATCATCATTTTAGTATCCAATTCCCGAGCAAGAACCATGGTCTTATAAATATCTAAAACCTGTTTTTTTGTAAATCCATGGAGTCGAGCCATTAGCACTCTCCTTTTATAAAATATTTATTGAATTTTTCAATCACCATATTTTTGACATTGTCATTATTTTGCGTTTCCCCCAATAATTGCTCCATAGACGTAACGCCATGGTCAAATATGCCACAGGGGATGATGCCATCATAAAATGAAAGATCGGGATTCACATTCAGGGCAAAACCGTGCATAGTCACCCATCGACTAATCCGAACGCCCAACGCAGCAATTTTTTCGTCACCGACCCAAACACCTGTCAAGCCGTCATTTCGTTGTGCAATAATTTTGAATTCAATTAAAGTATCAATCAAAACTTGCTCCAAAGTCCGCATGTACCAATTCACACTTTTTTTATAATTGGACAGATCCAAAATGGGATAACCCACCAACTGCCCAGGGCCATGAAACGTAATATCGCCACCACGCTCAATATTGAAAACATCTACCGATTCATCTCGGCTCTGCAGTAAATGATCCTCGTTCGCATTTTTTCCTAAAGTGTAAACAGGATCATGCTCCACTAGGATTAAGGTATCTTCGATGTCGCCTTTAATCCGCTGCTGCTGCATTTCTTTTTGGAGATCCCAAACAGCCTTGTATGATTTTCGTCCTATGTTTTGAACAAGGATTTGATCTGTTTGCGTTTCAATCATGTTTATTGGTGTATTGCCGATCCAAAAGCATCCAGTGCAGCTTCCATTATTGCTTCAGATAATGTTGGATGAGCATGAATCGTCATGGCAATTTCTTCCCAGGTAGTTTCTAGCGATTTCGCCACACCCAATTCAGCAATGAGTTCCGTAGCTTCAGAACCCACAATATGGGCGCCAAGTAATTCACCATATTTTCCGTCAAAGACCAATTTAACAAATCCGGTCGTGTCCCCAACTGCCATAGCCTTGCCACTCGCCTGGAATAAGAATTTGCCAACCTTCACATCATACCCTGCATCCTTCGCCTGGGCTTCTGTCATTCCTAATGAGCCAACTTGCGGTTGACAATAGGTGCAGCTGGGAATATTAGAATAATCCACCGGTTTGGGTGAATGGCCCCCAATATAATCCGCCGCAACATGTCCCTGTGCAGATGCAACATGTGCCAGCCAAGGCGGCCCTGACACGTCACCAATTGCATAAATATTCGGAATATTGGTTTGATTAAATTCGTTAATTGTAATGGTACCACCATTTGTTTCAATTCCCAATTCTTCTAGTCCAAGGTATTCAATATTCCCTGTAACCCCCACAGCTAATAATGCTAAGTCACCTTCTAATATTTCTTCTTTCCCGTTTCTCTCGGTATGAACTTTTACTTTCGTTTTCAAACTCTCAATTTTAGAAACTTTTGTTCCTGTTGAAATTTTGATATTGGATTTTTTAAAACTTTTTTCCACTTCTTTAGAAACATCAGCATCTTCAATTGGAAGAATCCTGTCCAACATTTCGATCATATGTACTTCCGTTCCGAATTCATTATAATAATAGGCAAATTCACTCCCGATTGCACCGGACCCGATAATAATCATTTTTTTCGGAGGAGAATCAAGGACCATGGCTTCTTTGAAACTAATGACTCGATTCCCGTCAAATTCCATCCCAGGAAATGATCTAGGCCTAGCGCCCGTTGCAAGTATGATTTTATCCGCTTCAATGGTGTCTATCTTTTGTTTATTCTTCACTTCAAGGGATGTTTTAGAAGTGAGTTTCCCGACACCTGTAATATGGGTGATCTTATTTTTTTTCATTAAAAATTCGATCCCCTTGCTCAAGCGATTAGATATATCACGACTGCGCTGAATATTCTTTTTAAAATCAACCGACACATTCTCAACTTTTATCCCATAAGTGTAAGCATGTTTTATAGTATGATATACTTCTGCATTTTTCAAAAGTGCCTTGGTTGGGATACACCCCCAATTTAAACAAATGCCACCAAGCTTGTCTTTATCAATAATACAGGTTTTAAGTCCCAATTGTGCGCTTCGTATTGCCGCCACGTAACCACCGGGACCTCCTCCTAAAACTGCAAGATCAAATTTTGCCATAGCCCTTTTTTAATTTTTCAATGCTGAGATTTAAAAATGAAAGCATAATAAGAAGTCTTGATATTTTTGGAATATTTATTTGCTGATAATGCTTAAAAACTCTGCTCTTGTTTCTGCAGATTTTCTGAACTGCCCCAGCATGGAACTTGTCGAAGCAAAACTGTTTTGTTTTTCTACACCTCTCATTTGCATGCACATGTGGACACCTTCCATAACTACAGCTACTCCAATGGGATTCAATACGTCCTGAATCGCTTCAGCAATCTGGTGCGTAAGCCTTTCCTGAACCTGAAGCCTCCTGGCAAACATATCAATTATTCGTGGGATTTTTGAAAGCCCAATTACTTTACCATTTGGAATATATCCAACGTGTGCTTTTCCAAAAAACGGGAGTAAATGATGCTCGCAGAGTGAGAAAAATTCTATGTCCCGGACAATAACCATATCCTTTGCATTTTCATGGAAAACAGCATCATTAATAACTACATCCAGATTTTCATTATATCCTTTGGAAAAAAATTCCCAGGCCTTTGCAACGCGTGTTGGCGTTTTAAGTAGTCCTTCCCTAGTTGGGTCTTCTCCAATCTCTTCTAATAATGATAAGGTGATTTTCTTCAGTTTATCGTAATTCTTCATTAGTCTAATCCTTCTTCATACGGTGCAATATCAATTTTGCCTTTCAATGCATAGATTATCCCGTAGATGATGGGAGTATCCATTAATGCCACCAGGACCTTAAATAAAAATCCGTTTTCTAGTAGTAGCCAAAATCTATCCCACTCAATTACACCCGCTGAGCATAATAATATTAAGACAGCTGCAGTATCAACAAACTGGCTTATAATTGTTGAACCGTTATTTCTCAACCAAAGGTGTTTTCCTTTGGTCAGTTTTTTCCAAAAATGAAAAATCCTTACATCAATAAACTGAGCAGAGAGATAAGCAACCATGGACGCAGCAACAGCCATACCTTGAAGTCCAAAAACTTTTTGGAAAAGATCGTCATCAACTGGGGACCAAACTGTACTTGGGGCAGCATTTGCAATAAGAATAATAATCATAACAAAAACACTGGCGATCAATCCTGAAATCACAACCTGTTCTGCTTTTTTTTTACCGTAAAGCTCAGAAATTAGATCTGTCGCTAAAAATGTTATGGGATATGGTAGGATTCCAACAGATATTTCGAAGGTATAAATACCAAATGGTGTCCAGGTAAAAAACTTCTGAAAAATCAGATTACAACTGACCAGGGAAGCAATAAAGATCCCCGCCAATATTAAATAAAACCGATCCTTGAAATTCATTATTGTTCAGGGCCGTAATAATCCGTGAAGATTGAATGAGTTTCTACAAGCCGAAGCCGATGGAGTATACCCTGTTCCATCCTTGGGGCAATCTCATTCCATGCCCAAACCAAAATATTTTCGGAGGAAGGCTGTCTCCCCTTGAACCAGTCTATATCTTTTTCGATCTGAGAATGGTCCATTACATCCACAATTCTAGATCTTACAAGTACATTTAATTTTTGCAAATCAACCAGCCATCCTGAATCTGGATCAATGGGCCCAGTCACTGACACTTCTAGAATATAATTGTGGCCATGATTATTATAATCTTTCCCAAAAACTTCATAATTTTTTTCTTCCGACCAATTCGAGTTTCCATATTTGTGAGAAGCGCAAAAATGATACTTTTTGGTTATAATTGGGTTTGACATATTTGTATATTGCAAATAATATTAGAATTCAAAATTACCGCCATTTTATATCGGGAACAAAGAATATGAAAGTTAAATAGTAGGATCGTTACTATTAAAATTAAATAGAAGATGATGGACATAGATCCACTAGGACACAGTCACCACATTGAGGTCGTCTTGCAATGCAAACTGCTCTTCCGTGATCAATAACCATATGTGTCAAATTCACCCAATCTTTTTCATCAAATATTTCCATCATTTCTAATTCAATTTGTTTTGCATCTTTTGTTCTGGTGAAATTGAATAATCCCATTATTCTGATCATATGTGTATCAATAACCATAGATGGCACATTATAAATTTCTCCCAATACACAATTAGCTGTTTTCCTCCCCACTCCTGGCAAAGCAACTAATTCATTTAAGTTACCTGGTACAATTCCATCATGTTCCTCAACTATTTTTAGACTTGAACCTTGGATGTTTTTTGCTTTTTGATTATGATACCCACAAGAGTGAATATCTTTTGCCAAATCCATCACAGAACAATATGCAAAATCAGTTGGTGTTCTATATTTTTGAAATAGGTCTTTCGTTACAATGTTTACGCGATGATCTGTGCATTGGGCCGATAAGATTGTAGCCACTAATAGTTCATGGGCAGACTTATAACTCAGGGAGCATTTTGAATCCGGATATAGAGCTCGAAGTCGGGTTACGATTTCTTCTGCTCGTTTCTTTTTTTTTACTTTGGATTCTCTCAAGTCAATAATTCGTCTAACAGATTTGGCATATTTTTTATGAGGCTTGAGCGCGGAATAATTACATCGCACCCAGCAGCCCGTAATTTGGATTGCTCTCGATTATTAATTTGTGCCATTGTTCCAATGACCTTCAATCCACGGCGTTTCAATTCTGAAACTAACCCTACTGAAGAAAAAACGGCTTCATCCATATCTACCACTGCAAGTTTTACGAGCTCAGGAAAAGAATCTGGATCGGTATTTTCATCAGAAAATTCCACATTTTTTCCCTTATCTACACAGACAGAAGACAAGCGTGACCCCAATTCAAAATCTTTAACAAATAATAGGATTTCCGGCATTTTTTACTCCAATGTAGGGACGACATCCCAATCAAATTCTGACGGATCATTCAATCCTTCATATGTGAGTCGCACCATTTCAATTTGATTCAATAATATTTTAATTTGGATTCCCCGGTGGACACCAGTGAATTCATTGAATTTTTCTTTACATTTTCTTAATAAGTTTTTCGCACCAATCATATTCCCATTTCCGATATGCACAAAACTCACTGCCAGCTGGATCAATCCCTGAACAAATTTTCGGTCTTCCAAATAGTAATCAGACCAAAGATCTTCCCAGGCTTCGTGGGCTTCAAAATAATCCATCGCTTTGTATTGCTTCATCCCTTCCTGAAATAATTTTTCTTTTTCGTCTTCTTTATTCACTGATAATCACTGAATTTTTCATATTAAAATGTTTCCCATCCTGATGGATAGTGCAGGCTTGAATATTCGGGTCGTGTTCAAAAAAAAGTACCCAGTTCTCATTAACTATTTTTGAAAGAAGTCTCTCTTTTTCCTGAACAGTGACCACCGGATTAATATCATAAGCCATAACCCAGGGAACAGGAATATGCGCAACCATGGGGAAAATGTCAGCACCGTAAAATACTGATCGATTCGCATCGGAGATTACTGGATGCATCAACCCTGTTGTGTGTCCATATGTCAAATATGGTTCAATACCATCAATGAATGATTCGTGGCCATCCACAATTTCTATCATTCCATTTTCAGCTAGAACTTTCCAATCAATTTCCATAAAACTACCAGAATCTTTTTGACTCGGATGGTTTGCCAAATTCCAATTCTCTTGGGAGACCCAATATTTGGCATTTGGGAATGTGGGTACAATCTTCCCATCTTCAATTTTTGTGTTTCCTCCAACGTGATCAAAATGTAGATGAGTACAAAACACATCTGTAATATCGGTGGCAGTAAATCCATACTTCGCCAATGAAGATTCTATGTTATAATGAGATGTATCAATGTTGTAAATCTTTTTATATTTTTCGTTCCACTTGGTGCCGTTACCCGTGTCAATTAGGATTTTTCGACTATCGCTTACCAATAATAAAGAACGGGTCACCATTCCGATTCTGTTCATTTCATCAGCAGGCGCCTGTTTCTCCCAAAGCGGTTTTGGAATGATCCCGAACATGGCACCGCCGTCCAATCCAAATTCGGATGTTTCTATACTGTATAAAGTGTATCTTCCAATCTTCATCTTATGAGTTGGTCTAATCTTGCGCCAAGAATTCCAAATTGTGTTGGCGAAGCTGTTTTTAAAAGGCTTCTCACCGCCTCTAAAATTACCAATGCATTTGCTTTCTCTGATTGGGATATTTGACTTTTAACAATGGTTTCTGCCTCATGGATAAATTTCATCTTTTTATCTTTTAATAGCCAGTGGTTTAGGCTTGGTTTAATATTCAACGTGGTAAAAAATGCTTGAGAACACCAATGACTTATTTCTCTCTGATATCCTCGAGTTCTGACATAATCACCCTCCCATAATCTTGAAACGGCACCTAATAATGAAAGGTCACCGGATTCAATCATCAAATCATGGACATCACTTGGAGATGAGTCTGTTTGGTCATGAGGTTCTGGCAATGGCTTTACACGCATCCACTCCAAAATGCATTTTGTAAAAGCCCAGTTATCTTCTTTTACTTCTTGAAATTGATAAGCACGCAATAAATGAAAAATAAAAATAGCACTTTTTTCACAATCTTGTAGTGCCAACTCTGCAAATGCATCCATAGTACCACGAGATCGGTCTGAAGCCATAAATGTTTTGGCAGTTAATTTTTGTAGATCTTCCCATTCCCCTTGCTGGCAAGCATCTTCCAGATCACCGAGGAATGCTGTAAGCCCAATGCCATCCCTAACCACTTCATCTAATTGTGTTTGGTCATCATCTCTAAATTCAAAACTACATAAATAATCAAGTGAAAATTCAAGGAGTGGTTTTGAAGGATTCTCCCGATCATCTCCAATTAAATTCTTAATTGAGTTTAAAATACAAACGGGATGAAGATCTTTTATGGTAGATTGTTTTACAGATACACTGCAAAATAATAGATCATTTAGAATTTGAACAAGTTCAGCGCCAGAAATATTTTGAGAATAGAATTTTTGACAGGCTTGTATATCTTGATTGATTACAGCAGACCGAAAGGATGAATCCGTCATTTGCTAATGGATTCTAAAAGTTATTTTTTCTTTTTTTTGGTTGGGCCCAAATACATAAAGAATTGGAGTGAAAAACCAGTTGATCTAGAAAACTGAGTAGGCCACCCTTTTGCTTTATGTGGATAATTCTTATAACTAGAGCCATATTCTTTGACCACAGTTGTATCCGATGGGTCCCAATTTGATGTCATCACTTTTGAAAATGGCATTGATCTGAAATCATGGAAATAGCCAACTTCAAATCCCCATTTTGTACTGAGCCTACGTCCATAAAGCATTCCAAAACGGATACTGCTTCTATTTGCACCATTATCATAACTTCCATTAGGGATAAACATACAACGATACCCTGTCCACGCTACTCCGAAAGGATTTTTCTTTGTAATCCGTTTAGCGCCCTTGAATTTATAATAGGTAAAATCAAAACTGGAATTCGGTGCAAGGTTATAGGAAATATTAAATACGTCCCACTTTTGATCTCTTTTAAAAAGGACTCGATTTAAATCAATACCGCTTCCGGATAAAGGGATACCAACTCGAACTCCAAGATCGGTATATTGTCCTAAGCCATGTCGAGCCCATATAACAGGAATCAAATTTTCTACTGAGAATGTGAATCCCATATTGGTTTCGCCTTTCACGGGCATTTGCGGATAAACGGGTGGGTGTGATGCGCAACCTGATCCCCAAAGGATGATTGCGATTAAAAAGATGATAGGATTTCGTTTCATCATATAAGTAAAAATACAGAAATCTCTTGAGAGAATAAAACGGAAAAGAAGACCGTTATTTCAGATAGATCATTTTACGGCTAAAAATTGCCGGAGGTCTTTGATCAACCTGTGCCTGAATCGTGAAAAAGTAAATGCCTGTAGATCTTCCTTCCCCATTCCAATTATAATTGTACGTTCCTGAAGTCATGAATTCACCCTCCATAAATTTATTATGGACCCTTCCCGTGGCATCCGTGATATACAATGAGACCGTCGCATCTTCTAAAAGGTCAAAAGTAATTTTTGTTTGCCCATTAAACGGATTGGGGGAATTTTGATAAAGTACAAATAATTCTGGAAGCAAGTCTGTTTCAAAGTAATTCCTAACGGGTTCATTGGTAATACCCAAGGTAGTTGATTCTGTATAATACCACGGACCTCCATCTGGCATCCGACTGATTGCAACAGGGAGAGTGTCTAGTACAATATATTCAAGGACTGAATACTCTTCCCCTTGATTTTTCGTAAAAGAAATGAATGTTGGATATGCAATTTCTTCTTCCAGAATAATGGATGAATCTTGAAATTGATTCTCATAACCTGAAAATATTTCTACATCCCAAATCGATTGTTCCCCAAATTTAAATGAATATCGGTCTTCGTATTCTGGGTTCCCTGCTACTTCAAGATGGAGATTTTTCGTATAAGGATTCCAAGTCAATTCATTAATCCACAAAGAAGATTCAGTTAGTCCTACTTTAATGTTAACATGATCATTTTTTGGAATAAAATCACCATTCAAAGTAAAATAAATCGATTCATTAAACATAATTGGACAGGATTGAATAAAAATATCATCCATCATTAGGTGTACAGTAGTCCAATGATCCGGAATAATTACCTTGAATAATAGTTCATTCTCATTGTGATATCCACTTAGGTTCACATATTCATCGCCAGAAAGAAGAAATATTTCAGATGACCTGATTTGACTAGGGTGAAAAATGTAAAGTTCCAATTCCTTTTGATTTTCTTCAATAATATTATAGCCTAAGATTCGAATTGGTGCAGTTGTTTCTAACATTTCAATTGCTTTATAATAATCTGAATATAAGAGATCCCATTGCCCTCTAATCAGGGAAACAGCATTTTGAATTTCTTTTGGCCAATTCATAGGATTTATTAATAGATGATTACGGAAAATAGATTCGTGCGCTAAAACTAAATCTATCCATACTGAGTTTTGGATGATTTCATCAATGATTTGAAGAGAATAATCTGCCATTTTAAGGTGTTCGAGGGGATAATTTTCAAACCAAGTATGTTCAATTTTTTTTGTCAACTTTAATAAATCAATAATTGACCTGTAATCGTCATTTGAGCCATTATCCAATGCTTGCTTATAAATCTGAGATATTACCAAATCCTGGGTTGTACTAATTGTAGGGTCAAATGCCATAGAATCTTGAACGGTCAAGCAGGTACCAAATGCTGGCGTTTTAAAATCACTTGTAAAAATAGTTCCAAAGGCATCTTTTACTTCAATTTTATAAAAATATCTGGCATTCGCATCACATCCAAGATCGAGATAACTATTGTGATCTGGAGTCAACTCTGTTAATAATTCAAAATTGGTTTGACCGGATTCCTGAACGAAAATACGAATTTGATTTGCCAGGACCGAATCGGGGTAGGACCATTCAATCATTAAGGATCCCTGACCATCATAAATAGAAACATCGACGGGGAAATCGTTCAATTTGATTGTTTGAGACTGTATAGTCCCAAGAATGCCAAAGACAAAAATGGCTTTTA
>Ga0209709_10001603_pt1 | contig 20751 bp, 13 predicted proteins | sample ArcticOcean_MG_C_2_FD_187435 | JGI IMG/M metagenome (GOLD analysis project Ga0209709, IMG submission 187435) | Marine microbial communities from western Arctic Ocean - ArcticOcean_MG_CB4_136 (SPAdes) (version 2) | ecosystem: Environmental > Aquatic > Marine > Oceanic | place: Arctic Ocean...
TTCACGGTGTACTGATGTTTTCTGGACCCAAGCTTGTCGTTCTGGATTGCAATACCACAACAATGGAATCGTCAGCGCAAAGCGTGTGGCTCGTAGGGTATTGGGTCACGATTGGTGATTCAGAGGGTAGCCATGGAGATACATACAGATACATACAGATACAAGAGAAGTTTTACATTCTCTTTGTAAAAATAAATAGGAACGTACGAGAGCATTCCCATTTATCGGGCTGTAGAGGAAGATTATATCTCTAAATTACCGAAATTCCCTCTGCGTTGTATCGCTTGAATAAGTGCGATTTTCAATCATTGCCATTGGTTTTTCTTACCACGTCTTTTATTCAACATAAACGTCATCAGAACGATGACAAGGAGCCCAATTGCAACAAGAATAAAACTAGAAGAAACCTCGAATGTATCGGCAAATATTGGAAGTGGTTCGATTTCCATCGTGGAATTAACCCATCCGTGATTTCCGACATTATCCAACATGTCCACCTCTACCGTCCATAGGCCAGGGCTTGATGCTCCGACCTCCACCCAGACCGAAACGTCAGTCTGTGAATCAACATCGCCAGAGGCAGTTTTCACAGTGACATTGTCTTGCTTTATTGTAATGATATAGTTCACAGACCCTTCTTGGAAATCAATTGTATAGTTCACATAAATTTGGTCCAACTGTTCAAAAATCACGACTTCACCAAATGGCCCAATACCATCCAATGTGACATTGTACCATGCACTGTCATAATTTCCTGCCTCATCGGTTGTTGTGCATATAATATTGGCTTTCATGCCATCCAGTAAAATTTCATCAATACCAACCCAAGGATTCATTCCCAATTCAAAAGAAAGTCCTTCAGCAGTAGTATTTGCTCGAGTTTGAGATAAGGTGTCGATACATTCGATGCCGAGGCCAATTTCAGATACCTCTCCTCTCACCATCAATCCTGTAGTTCCTGCGACTTCATCGGAACGAAACTCTCCACCTGGTTCAAGCGTGATTGAAGGCGCAATCCCATCAAATTCCACTGCCAATTCAAAAGTTTTGGAAACCCCACGGCCGTTGGCAATTACGGTGAAGTAATTCATTCCTTGGACTAAATCGAATGTGAGTTCTAATTCTTCTCCCACTCCAGTTCCATAATCGTCAACAAAGGAACTTTCCCCTTCATGGTGGGAGAGTTGCCATGTTTGATTCGGCCCTACATAGAGTGTTCCAGAGAGTGTCGACGCATTGACTAAACTACCATTCCATGGAGCATAGAGTGCTGGCGTATAGAGTCCTTCATCAAGGTTGATCGTTCTGCACTCCGTCACTTCATTGCCTCCATCATCCCAGATTCTAATACAAAGGTCATGCTCTCCAACCTCATCGAATTCGAGCATCCAGCGGCCAAGTGCAGCCGTCATTTCAGGAAGAGAAACCCAACCACTCGAATCAAGGCTATACTGGATGTGGGCCTTTTCTCCAGGGTCTTCCCATAGTATTTCCACCAAATGATAATTGAGAAGTTGACCATTGACAGGAGCAGTCCAATTCAAGACGGGATAGAGAGAATCGACGTGAAGTATTGTTGAATTATGAGCCCAATTACCGGCAGCATCCCTCGCAATCACTTCGACAAAGTTTTCTCCTTGGAGTAAATCAACGAGGTGCTCTCGTGTAGAATTTACATCATACGGGTTCATTGATTGATTTTGTAACCACCATTGTGCAGAATCCTCAACATCTACTCTGAAAACTCCAACAGTCTCATTATGGATTCCGATATATGAATGAGTAATCTCGAGGTTTGGCGGAAGAGTATCACGAAGAATGTCGATTGAGAGGTATGACACTCTTCCAGACCTATCGGTCGATGAAAGATTGAAAGTATTGATTCCATCTACAGGAATATCGATGCTGGAATTAAACCATTGAGGCAAACCAATAGAAGGTGTTGCATTCCAATCAGTTCCATTGCCAGTAGTGTTCAATTGAATTCCAAATAAGCGCGTTGCAGAGAACTCCTCTGCAAGAATATGGAGGGTTGCATTGGTCGAATTGGTAAGAGAGCCGACAGAACTACTTACGGAGAATCGTGGTAATTCATCGTCATGAATCAACCAGTGACTTGCAACTCCAGTTCGATCTGATAGGTCGGTAACCGAAAGCGAGAAGTTGTGCCTGCCACCATCCTCACTAAGGTTTGTAGAGACCCATACCTGGCGTAGCGTATGATTGAACGAAGTTAGGTTCGTGATATTAACCAAAGTTCCATTGAGCAATTCCCCAACAAATGTGGATTCGCCATTGGTTGTAGTATTCCAGACTATTCCCGATGCATTGAATCCACCACCGATATCGATCGCATGGGCATTCACTGTAACATCGGTCGGATGATGCGATGAAAACGGAGGATTTACAAAGGATACGAGCGGAGGTTCTTCTTGTAAATCATAACTCAGTGGCACATATATAGTCCCACCAACATTCAAATCCATTTCGATTAACCCTTGCCACATCCCAGAATCTTCCGGCATTTCTCCTGTGAAATTTACTCGCCAAGCTTGAGCAGGAATATTTCCTCCGAGGCGCGATGAACCATTGGGGTAGAGCAACTGTATCTGCGAATTATTGAGAGGAGTCCAAGCGGTAAGATTGACATCGGCTCCACCAACTTCGTCTATTTTCAGCCAGAAGGATGTCGTGGTTGTCGGCACAGCATAACCATGAACGACAACCCACCATTTCCCATTTGCAGGGTTCTCGAGTACTAACTTTTCAGCGGAATTCCAATTCCCACTGCGTCCCTCCTCTTCGTTTGACCAATCGATTGTTCCATCGGAATTGGAATCGTAGAACACATAGAGGTCGAGGTCATCTCTTGCCCCATTCGAGTCTATTTCAATTTCAAGCCGAGTCAAGTTTGAAGCGTTGAAGGTATGGATGTAAGATGACGATGAAATGACACCAACTGTATCTTGGCTTACAGACTGATTGACCAAATGTGTTGCTCTGGACCAACCGTATCCGCGAACATCATCAACATCGAGGTCAAGAGTAGACCCAATAATGACCGATTCATTGATTGCACCCTGCGACCAATTTGAAACAACCCAACTATCGTTTCCAGAAAGCGAGGTGATATGGCCTACAGAAATATTGACAGGATTATCGTTCGTCAAGACACCATGCATTGTTGAATGGAGAAGAACTTGCTTTATTCCCTCACTCGCATCGGTGACTAAGATTTCTCTATCACCGCCGGTATTGGTTTCACGTGCCCAGATCCCATCGCCTTGGTGCTTATTGGCTGATGACTTTTCAACTTGTAAACCCCAATCCGGATAATCTGGCGATAAACCAGCATACGGGTGGACAGTGCGCGAGAGTATGTGGGCATCAATATCAGTATGGCCATTATCGGGCCAATCGATGTCTACAATCATTGAACCATGTGCTAATGCAGCCGGCCAATCAACGGCCACAGCCTTCCAATCACCCGATTCTGCTCGCCAGCCCCAGCGCTGGGCCCCTTGTAGCCAAGTTTCGCGATACAAACTCTGGTTGGACACGTTTCCATCAATCTCTGGAGGACTCCAAGTGTACGCACCATTTGCTGCTACAGTCGTTAAAACTGGTAACTTCCACGAATGGTTTGTAGAATTAAGGACAATCTGAGTCATGTGAAGACCGGGTATTGCAGTTGAAGGCGCAGTAACTGTGACATTGAGTACTTCGGTCGAATGCGCGGGTAAAGTGATCGAATTCGAATTCAGTGTAATCCATGGGTCATCGTCATGGGTGAATCCAGTAATATCAATTTGAATGGGTACCGGGTCGACGATGGAGGTCCGAACATTTTCCATCCAACCAACGAGAATAATCCCATCACACTCAATCTCCCAAGGGTTTCCAACTCGGACTTCCACTTGAGGAGAGGCATAAGAATGAGTGGTTAATTCGACGAATTGGTCGCCAGAATCCCATTCACCATCAGCCACATATGTATCGTTATTCAGATCATCAAAAAAGATACCATCCCCATCTGTGTCGTTCCAACGATAGAATCGAAGATGGGGTCTATTCTCACTTTGAAGATTCTGGTCCCCATCAAATCCCCCAGGCGACATCGCAGCTCTTGCCCTCAACATCGTTTCATTCCCAACACCCCAAGTGCTGTTATTTCCATGAAGAATCACCGGGAAAGCAAAGTCAGGGCGCGATGATTGATACCCATCCCAGCCATTACTTGTATTGACATTGAAATCATGTACTACATGGCTGACTGGAACCATAGTTTTCGGACTTGCTTGGATGACAATGGGGGAATTCGAAGGATTGGTAATATTGACGCTATGCGTCGAACTGTTCCCTGGAAGAATCCAATTGATTCCGGCAGAACGATGAATTCCTTCGTTATCACCCGCCATCAGAGCAGCAGGCTGAACAATCCATGTGTCGTTTTCGCCTTGTATTGTACGAACTGCTCGACCTGCATCGAACCATCCGGCGCCTTGGGTATTGGGGTCGTATCCGAGATCCATTGATGTCGACATTACGAGGTCCCGTACAATCTGCGAATCAGGAATGCCGCCATATTCTTCAACAAATGCTTGGTGAACAAGAGCCATCAGGCCTGCTGCAACTGGAGTTGCAAGCGAAGTTCCCGACCATGAAGTCGTTGCTAAGTTTGCATCAGTCACCTCATTCAGTGTTTTGTCACCAGTTGCAGACCATCCTACAGCCACAATATCAGGGTCCATTCTTCCTTGTGAGTTCGGACCACGGTCGGTCCATGACGCAATCTCGCCCCATGAACGTGCATCGCCTGAGCCACGTGAGGAGGCCGCTCCAACCGATATGACTCCTGGTGAGCCGCCCGGGCTAGCGACAGTACCGTAGCCGTGCCCTCCGTTTCCCAGGGCAACCAAGTACGTGGTGTTCGTCGAATAGACTCGAGTCAACCAATCAAGATACAATGAGGATACATCGCTCCCCGCGTCGACAACACCCGAATATCCAAAAGAGAAAGAACCGATGCTGGCTTCGTCACCAGTATCTGGGATTCCATCATATCCCTCGGCGACGAATCTCCACGCCTCAAATGATGACCCTCCTGCATAATAATTTGCGACGGCCACAAGTTTTGCATCAGGCGCCATTCCTTTTACAGCACCATTGTTTACTACGCCTTGGGCAGCAATAGATGATGCACAAAGTGTACCGTGGCCACCGCCAGCTCCACTCGCTTCATTGAGCATGAAGGCAACAAGGTCGCCGTTACCAGGGATTCGGTCAGCTAAGCCATTACGTGTCGCATACGTTGGTGCAAATGGAACTGAAGTATTTCCATCGCCAATAAAGTAAATCATTCCGCCAGAACGGTCCCAAAGACCATCACCCGTCGTATCGATTCCACTGGTTTCATTACCTTTACGCATAGGTTGCTCATCATCGAATCTTCCATCGAGGTCAAGGTCTGCATACACAGTCGTATACTCTCCAGATACCTGGTCGTCGACAACGATGACTCTAACATCGCCTCCTGCGCGACTCACGAGATTCCCATCAGGATGTAAGCCGTAATGGTAGACGCCGGAGAGAGAAACAATATTTGTGACATCAATACTGGCTACATCGGTTATGTTATTGCCATCACTATCGTTATCTGTTGAAGAAGTATCAGCATACCATGAATTCGTAGAACCAGAAAATGCACTTCCCGAACTAAGCCAAGTTGACATTGATAATCCGTCATATGCAATTGGCCAGCCATCCCACGAAGAGTTGGCATCATCGACACGAGCCTGCGTTCCATTGAGGTCCGGATGAGCGAAGTCAATTCCTGAATCGACCACAGCCACTTTGATTCCTTTTCCTGTAATATTCAATGAATGTGCAATATCTGCATCATGAATGTCAATACTTTGAACTGTGCTCGGTGCAGCCTCTATCTGAAAACTAGCCCGTTCTGGGATTCCAGGGTCCTCATGAATCGCTATAACTCCATGTACTGCGGGTAATTTCGCTACTAAGTAACCAGGTAAGCGAACTGTTCGATGTTGGAGAACTCCATCCATGGTTTCAGGATGAGTGGCTACCAGATGGCCAGCGGCCTGTTCTGGAAGCAAATCGTGTAGTCTTTGGAACTCATGTAATTCTGACAATACAGTTGTGAGTACAATCACCTCTACCTCGTCTTGTGTTGTGAAAAACTCAACCGAAGGTAAGACAACAGCCCCAGGGCTATCAGAATAGAAAATCGGCGATGATATTTGTTGAGCCTCCATCGGGCTGTCCATCGAATCGAAGTGAAATACCTGTGACCAAGACGAGAGTAGGAGTATTCCTACGAATGCCATGGCGCGCATAATTCAAACGAAGCCATCGAGACACATAGCCTATTCGCCAATTGGTTAGAATTAAGAATGTCACAGTTACCGAGACTGTACCGTTGTATATGCTCTTTGAAGTCGGTTAATCCGATTCGTTCGCTTCAATGTGCGTGTTCAATCAAGCCAGCAGCATCTGCTCCTAACAAAAGAACCGAGAATAATATGATGCCAAGTAAAACAAATAACATCGCTTTTCGGCCTGTTTCAGGATTGTGGATGTCAGGTAAAGTGTCAACCGTTGCAACGTATAGGAAAGTTCCAGCAGAGAACAGCATGGCTAAACCAATGGTCTGGATTTCCAAATCGGAAAATGCGTAGAAGGCAATCATCATCATAATCGGTGTGGCCAGAGAAAACACGACCACGTCGAGAATAGATTCGTTTCTTGTATCTCGTTCATGCATTGAAAATACCCCGAGGCTAAATGCAGCTGGTGCTTTGTGAATGAGCACAGCCATAGCCACAGTTGCGGTAATCGCTACGCTACCTGTGGCAGCGGCCGCACCAATAGCAAGTCCATCGGTTGCAGAGTGAAGCGTCAATCCAAGAACCATCATCCATCCATTGTTGCTGTGATGAACATGGTCATGCCCATGCTCGTCATCATGGTCATGGTGCTCTTCGTGAACGGCGTGTCCAATTCCTGAGCCTTCAAGAAGAAGCATCAAAACAAATCCGCCGAGAATTGCTCCACCTAATAACCAACCATCGATCTCTGAATCATGTTCTTCTTCTTCCCCATGCGAATGGCTGGTAATTAACACCTCAATTTCTTCTAAACCAGTTGTTGCGTTAATATCACCATCTTCTACTTCTTCAATGACGTGGAGTACAGATTTTGAGAGAGATTCTTCAGTCGATTCATCACTATGAGTTTCTTCATCATCATGAGTTTCTTCATCACCGTGTGCTTCATGGCCTCCAACGATTGTTTCGATCTCTTCGATTGCTTGAGATTCGTTAATATCGCCGTGTTCAACCTCTAACATCACCAATGCAATTGAACCTGCAATTTGGTCATCATTGCCATGCGCATCATGTTCATCAGCCATGGCCAACTCATATCCTTCGGGTATGACGACCATCATAGCGGATGCAATAATAATTCCAGCAGCAATACCAGTGAGGGCTTTCAAACGTTCAGGGTTCTCTTTTACCTTCGAGAAAACGGGGAGCAGTCCGCCGAATAGCGCAATGGCGAGTGTTATGAAGGCATACATGATAGGGGGGTTGACCATGCATATTCGTCAGATAATAGGTATTTAACAAATGTTATTAATTCCTCTCCCGACCACCAACCATGAGCAGAGTACTTTCTTTCAGTACAGATTCCGAATTTGCAACCCATTTGGATTTCCTAATTGAACAATCGGGATATTCAAATCGAAGTATGTTCCTAAGAGATGCCAGCCTTCATTTTGCTGAGGCGACTCGCAGAGGCGACCTTAGCGTAATGGAAGATCATATCGAAGTGGAGGGTACAATCGTCATTTATTACCAACACGGTGTTGAACATAAATTGATTGAATTACGCCATTCTCATTCGATTACAGTTTCTTCTTATAATCATAATTGCCTTACTGAAAGCCATACATGTGTCGATACCATGCAAATCAAAGGTGAGGCGAAAGCCATTCGAGAGGCTGTTGAAAAGTTGAAGAATACTAACGATGTTGACCGAGTCGTCTTCGTTGTCGCCCCGATGCGTGAAGATGGTTGTTGCTGAACGGGTGTAAGTGTCTCGTTGGTCTTCTGGAATTGGCAACTTCAACTCAGGGTCTGCTGACTTATTGTCCTCTAAGAATTGCATCAACAAGTGGCTCGAACGTTGCACCATGCATGTGAGGTGAGCGGACATTTGCCGCATTGGAAACCGATTCAAAAGATCCTCCAACGGCAATCGACCAATGCGCGATTTCAAACATTGACAAATCATTTGGAGCATCGCCAACACACAACATGTCATCTTTTGACCACCCCATTTTTTTGAGAAGAATCTCTAATCCATTCCCTTTCGATAAGTGGGGTTCCATCAAATGAATAGCAAACCCTGTTCGGAGGGCTGAGAGGTGAGGCCATTCACTTTCAGCAAGGTGTGAGCGAATTAATTCTAAATCTTCATTTGGGTGGAGGCACCATTCACTTTCTCTCCATTGGTTTGATTGTATTCCGATGGGGTCGAGGTCCATTACGGTAGAGAGCCATTCAGCAGCCTGCTTGGCTTCCGAACCATCGGCTTGAACAATCGGTTGACGAAATGTGGGATGCCAAAGAACACCCCCATTCTCACAGCAGATCGGTCCAGAGAGTTTGAGAAAACGCCACAATCCATAGGTAATCGCACGAACATTTCCTGTGGCGAGCACGACAGGAATTCCCGCTTCTTCAAGTCGTCGTAATGCATCTAAAGCGCGAGTATTGAGTCGTTTCTCGCCATCGGTGAGTGTACCATCAATATCTACAACAACAAACTTTGGAAACCAATCCTCGGGGAGCCACTGCATACCTTATGCCAGACACGAGTGTGTCATCAATTTTCTGCTTAACTCATCCCAATATCATTTATGATTGAGGGAGAGGTTATTGAGGGGAGCCGCGGAGGCGACATCATGTCAACGGGCAACGGTGAAGACGTTTTTCTTTCGCTCGATGATGATGAGGAATTGAAAGCCCCTAAAGTAGTAGAAAAACCCATACGTAAGCCTCGTGCGAATAAGTTGAAAAAATCAACTGAACCGCCTACGCAAATAGTTCTCGATGCAGAAATTCTTGATGCCGTGATTATTCGACAAGCGACCGGTCAATTCGAAATTGGATGGGCGCTGATGGGCATGGATTGTCCTGATTGTGCAAGTAAAGCCACTCGTGCACTCAATATGCTCCCCCAGGTAACTGAAACAGCAGTATCTGCGACAGCCGGGACGGTTAAATTAACCGTTGACCTTGAACACGGTTCTCTCTCTCAAGCCTCTTCGGTTTTGCGTTCACTTGGGCATGCCCCAGATGTGGGGTTCAATGAACTCGTAGGAATTCGAAGTTCACATGTTGCTCATCGAAACAACGTCGATCAAAGAAAACTCGGAAAAATATTCCGTCAACAACCAGGGGTGCTTGATGTCGAGTTTACCGACGATGAGCGAATACTTCTCCAATTCGCGCCAGATATTCCACCAGCCTTGTTCAAATTTCGAGATTCATATCTTGCGGAAATCATAGGGGCGCCAGTCAAGTATATCCCCGCAGAATCTTATCGGATACGTCCGGACCAATGGCGTTTAATCGGCGGAGGCATTGCTCTACCACTTTTGCTCTTGGTTATCCTCGGTGACCTTATCGGACTTCCCTCCGTGTTTTTGGGAATGATTGCAGTACCTGGCTTGGCCATAGGAGGTTCGCAGATGTTCAAAGAAGCCTTTGCGAGTATTCGTAATCGACAACTCGGCTTCCAAGTGCTAACAAGTTTAGCAGTTATAGGAGCGGCAGTACTCGGAATGTGGGAAGAAGCATTGGTTGTAGCAATTCTCGTTGCCTTCAGTGCTCATCTTGAAGGAGATGCGCTTGTCAAAGCACGAAAAGCAATGCAAGGAGGCCTTGACCGTCTTCCTCGAACAGCACGGAGAGTTACAGGTAACAAACCCAAGAAGGTGGTACCAGAAAAGATAACTGCGTTTGCGTTGCAAATGTCCTCACCAGCACCACTTCTTGGTGCGGATGGCTGCGCTCTTCCAGACCCAGATGCAGAACATGAAACAGTTCCAATTGAATTGATTCAAATTGGTGACTTGATTGAGATTCGGAGTGGAGAATTAATTCCAGCAGACGGGAACATCATTGAAGGCCATGGTTCATTGGACAAAGCTCCATTGACTGGTGAGTCGGTACCTGTTGAAGTTTCAGTCGGTGATGAAATACAAGCAGGGCTCGTTTTGGCTCGTGGCCCCGTCATCATTGAAGTCACTGCTGTAGGAGAGGAGACTCGCCTGTCCGAATTAATTGATGCAGTTCACACTTTTCGAGAAGAACCCCCTCGTTTACAGAGCAGTATTGAACTCTTTACAGCCATTTGGATTCCGATTGTTCTTACCGGGGCAGTTGTGATTTGGTATTTCTTATTCCCTGATGACTGGAAGAAGATATTGCTGATTTGGGTTGTAGCATGTCCTTGTGCTTTGTTACTCGCAACCCCCGTACCCCATGCAGCCGCACTTTCTCGTGCTGCTCACTTCGGGGCTATAGCGCGAGGTGGAGATGTTATCGAACGACTTTCCAAAGTCAATCACGTTTTGCTCGACAAAACGGGCACATTAACATCAGGAAAGCCGAGATTGGGTGAGGTCATCATGGCTAACGGGCGCCAACTTTCCTCTGCATTGAAACTCGCAGGTGGCCTTGAAGCCCGTTCTTCTCACCCCTACGCTCTCTCTGTCATGGAGTATCTCATCGAGAAGCAAGTATCCGCTTCTCAAGTCATTGGACTTTCAGATATTGAAGCAGGAGTCAAAGGTAGAGCCAATGGTAAAGAAGTGATGTTTATCCGATTCGATCGTTGCCAACAACTCAACGTCGTTGTTCCAAAGGAACTCCAAGCGGCATTCAAAGCGGCTGAAATCAAAGGCCATGGAGCAAGTCTTTTGGTTCGTGACGGTGAAGGGATTGCTTTGTTCACTTTCATTCACGACGACACCCATGCGGGAAGTAAAGAATTGATTACCGCATTGAAAGAGCGTTCAATCAATGTTGAGATACTCTCGGGCGATCATCAAGCGGCAGTTTCAGCCTTCGCCAAGAGTGTTGGACTTCCAGTTTCTTCTGCTCACGGTGGATTGTCTCCTGAACAGAAAGTACAATGGGTCCAAAGCCGTTCAAAAACTCATATCACGATGATGGTAGGAGATGGTTTCAATGATGCTGCTGCCCTTGCTATTGCCGATGTAGGAGTTGCGGTAGGGACTGGAGAAACGGTCAATCTTGAAGCCGCTGATGTACTCATTCCGAGTGATAATCCTCTTATGCTTGCTGACCTCATTGACTTGGCACGTCAAGCACAAAGAATTCTCTACGGTAATCTTTTCATCACCGTTGGTATCACACTTTCACTTGTAGCGGCAGTCATCCTTCAATTCTATGACGAACTTTGGGTCGGCGTTTTGATTCACGAAGCATCCGTCATTTTGGTCATTTTGAATGGAGCGCGCCTTGCAGGTAGCGAAGGAGCATTGGCTCTCTTAGGTTCTATTTTTGTTTCGTTATGGCGGGATACAAAAGAATCGTTTGGACTTCTCAAGATGAGATATTACCCATCTTGAGTTCACAAATCGCTTACTTTACGCGGCATCTTCAAACCGGAGATGGGGTTCAGCCCAAACGGTGAGCAGATGGCACGAGTTCGAGCAGACCCAGTCACGACAACCCTCGCCCATCCGACTCGCCGAGCATTGTATATTGCCTTGGCAAATAAAGAGGAAATGAGTACGGTTCAACTGCAAGCCGAAGTGAATGTTGAGCGTTACAATCTTTACCATCACCTGAAAAAGTTGGCTTCGTTAAACTTGATTGAAAACCATCGAGATGCTGGGCGTTCACGCTGGTGGAAAAAAACCACCCACGTCGAGTTGCCAGAAATTCTTTCACCATCCATAGGCCCTATGGCAACACTGACTTCAGTCGATGCTGGTGACCTTTCTTTACTCCCAGAGACACTTGCGAATGCGGTTACAGATGGTGGGGAGATACACATCATCGAACTCCAAGGTTCGCGAGATCAAGTCGGCGCTAAACGTATGCTTGAATTGCTTGCTCTAGAGCATGGTATTGAATTGGACTTACCTTGGAATTTTTTACCGGCGAGCATCGCATTGATTGCAAAGAAAAAGTGATTGAGGCCTTCTGAAAGCAAACATCTCAAGAAGTGTGAACAGGAGCGGAGACCATGAGCGAAGAATTAACAGTTGAATCACGGGTCGCCCTCCCGGCCCTCTCATGCCCCAAATGCGACGGTTTGCTACCCAACGAACTTGGTGAAGTTCGTTGCACACTCTGTCAAGCACGGGTTCGTATAGACCACCCAATCACTCGGGAAAAATGGGCGGAAGAGAAAATCGGTTGCCCAGATTGTGGAAAAGTACTTGTCGTCGGCGCCAATAAACGTCCGGCTCAATTGAAATGCGCCTCCTGTTCATGCCATTTCACCCTCGTTGCATCTGTGGCGCGTGTGGAAATCTCTTGCCCTGGCTGTGAGCGCCAATTACGTATGAAGCGCCGCCCTGGTGAGCGCCAAATCAATTGTCCAGCTTGTGAAACCAGTTTCAAAGTAACCTTTTGAGAGATGAATGCAAACAACTCTTCGAATGATTTGAATTGTTGAGCACATCACTACCCTTGCTTGCTTTTTTCTGCTTCTTGTGGCTCGGAGTTTGAGTCAATAATTCTTGCCAACGAGTAAAGTCGTCAAAGCGATGCGGTAGGTTTATTTCAACTTTAAATGAAGCAGAAGTGGGGGATTTGGTTTGTCGTATAACCTCGGCAAACAGCCTTGAAGCATCGCGTTCTTGTCGCGCTCCTTATCTATGATGAGAGGTGGATGAAGCATTGGATGGGATACGATGGCAATGAGCGCAAGCAACGGTAATGGGGCCCTTGAAACTGCTCGAATGAAGCGTGAAAACGCTGACAAAGTATCTCTTTCTGCACTTCGTTCTCAGTTTACTTCAACGGCTACATCCTCTCTCGATCAAGCAACAATGACAAGTGCTCGTTTCAGGCAAGAAGAGAGGCTACGGGGTGATTTACGCCGGGAACGGCGTATCCGGCAACAAGCAATCACCGAACGCGTCGTTGTCATGCAAGAGGCGTTGGCAAGTGATTTAGCACTCCAACACGAACTCACACTTGATTCACTCGAAAAAGAAATGAGAGAAGAAATGGAACGCGATTTAAGTACGCTTGAACGCGATTCATTGGCCCGAGAAGAATCACGAATGCGTGATGAACTTGAATTGCGACTCAATCGACAACTTGAATCACTTCAAGACAAACTGGATGTTGAACAAAACCTCCGCCTTGAAGAACATAAAACCCAACTTAAATCTCAAATCGAAACTCAACTTCAGGATGAACACCGTCAACGGCTTGATATTCAAAAAGAACGTCTTGCTATGGAATACAATCAAGAATTACAACGTCGGGTTCGTGAAATCGAAGCAAACATCGAACTTGAGATGGAAGAACGATTCAAAGAGATGGAAGTTTCCGAAATCTCGCGACTCGAAGAGGGCCATGCAGCCCGTCTCGCTGAACGTGAAGAGCAATTACGACGCGGTATCCGCACTCGCCTTGAGCAACAATTACGTACTCGATTAAAGCAACGTGAGGCTCGTTTGAAGGCTGAATATGAGCGTCGCAGTCTCCGACTTGAAGAAGATATCGCTGAGCAATTACAAATGGAACTCGAGGGGCGTCTCCGCCAAGAAACCGATGATTTGGAAGAACGAATGCGCGAAGATGTCGAGTTGGCCATCGCTCGACGTCGTGATGAACTTCGAGTTGAAATCGAACAACAATTACAAGCGCGTCATGCTGAACGCCTTTCAGAACGCAAATCACGTCTACGAGAAAAGTATGATATCACTTTCTCGAAGGCAGTCGATGATATTTCCCGTTCACTCAAGTCTGATGTTGAAGCAGAACTTGATGTTCGAATGGATGAGGAATTCAGCAGTTACCGCAACGCTCGTGAAGCCGAAATTCAAAACCGTCTCGCTCGTTTCCGATATGAACGCGAAGTAGAATTGCGCGAACAACTTGAGGGTCAATACGACTCGAAGAAGGTTGACTGGTCTGAACGCTTAGAATTAGAGTTCCAATCACGCGAAGCATCTGCTCGTAAGGCAATCATGTCGGAAGTTGATGCGGGCTTACGTAATGAGCGACTGACTTTCGAAACAGATCTCGACCTTCTCAAAGAAGAAACTTCGCTTGAACTTGAAGTCGATATGGAAGAGCGCCTCAATGAATTCCGAACACGGAAAGAAGAGGAGGTTGCGACTCAGCTTGAACGTCAACTTGACAAGCGTGAAGAAATTATGCGAAACAAAGCACTCATCGATGTTCGCAAGCGAGAAACACATATTCGAGCAGAAATCGAAGCTCAACTTGGTCTCAAGCGTGCAGAGATTCGAACTCGGCTACAGGGCTTGAGTGAAAAGATGGATTCATTCAAAGAAATGGCTGAAGACCAGATGCGAAGCGCCATATCAACGCAAATCGAAGGTGAAATTAACACTGCAGAATCTGATGTGCAAACTCGTGAAGCAGAGTTCCGTGAACTTCAATCAACCGACACCCGCGCTGAAAAGCGCCAAATGTGGATGCAATCCATTTCGGGCCAAAATGCACCGGCTGCAGGTGGTGCTATCAACCCAAGTGCACTTGGTGCTCGCCCTGACGCTCTTGGTTCAAGCGGTGGCCGACAAATACGCGGTGTCCTTGGTGACCAACAACAGGCACCTCAACCACGAATGGGCCTGAGTGGAATGCGAAGCCCTATGACAAGCGCCAAACCACTTGCTCCAATAAGCGGTGTACCTCTTGCAAAGCCAGTCAAAGCCCCTCTTGGAGGAGGCACAGCCCCATCTCTCCTACAACCTGTTCAAAAACTGGTAAGGGCACCACTTCAACCGATTAGTTCACCCGAACCTGAAACTCAAATGGAACAAGTAGTTGAACAGATTGTCGAGCCGATTGCTGAATCAGTATCTGAAACAGAGGTCGAGGAGATCATTGAGGAAGTGTTAGAGGAAGGCATGTCAACAACAATGCGTCCGATCACTACGGTGCTCCAATCAATAGAACCCTCTGAAGCGGTAAAAACGACCACATTGACGCCCCAACCGGTTCAATTGATTCCTCAGAAAGTACGAGGAGTCCCTCCACAATCAAAGCGTGGTGTGAGGCCGGAAACTGTTGAAACAACCTTGCTCAAGCCGCTTCAAAAGTTAACTCCATTGAAATTGACACCACCTGCTCAAGATTCAGCAGATGATGAAGAAACTGATTTTGAAGAAGAATGAAGTCGAAAATCTCTTGATGCCATCAAGGGTACGCTTCATATTGATTGAGGTTCTCGGATTGCTATGAAGAGATTGATTGTTCTTCTTATCGCTGCATTGATGTTACCCATCGCTGCAGTCATCCCCATTGCCTCCGCCTCTGGTTCAACACTTGTCGATGCAGGTTATACTCAACAAGTTCAGCCGAGTTTTGTGTATTGGAAACAAATGTTTGATGGCTCCATATTAACCGTTGATGATGCTGGAAATGTGAGTGTAAACAATTTTGTAAATGGACATCTCATACCTCAATGGCAACTCGATTTGAACGTCAGCACAAATTCAGCACGTTTAGATGCATCTCAACAATTAACTGTTGTTTGTCATGATCTTGGTGTTTCTATTATCCACATGGATTTCCAAATAACCAATCGAAATATTTCAACCTCGGACCCAGTGAGTGATGCAGATTGGGACGATGAAGGCGACCTTTGGTTGGCATATTATGCAGGACGCCGCCGAGCCGAAGAATACGATTCTGAGGGGATTACCGGTATCATTTCTCCACAAGTACAAACAGGTTTCAGTGCCTTTGAAATTATTTCAAATGGCCGAATTGTCATCGGGGCATACGATAACAAAGTTCACATTTCTGCCAACGATGGAACGAGTTTGACAACCTTAACCGAATCGACGGCCATTGTTAATGTGGTCATGGAAGATCATAACGGAGATTTATTGGTGGGAACTTCAAATGGCAATTTGTACCGATATAATACTGATTCTTGGGCTGTTGAAACGCTTTCATTAAGTCATGGCTCCTCGATAGTTTCGTTAGAGGAGTTTGGTAATTCCACGTATCATATTGGAACTCAAAATGGAAAATTAACGCAAGTGGATGTCACAGGATTTACCGAAGGAAACACCTATACCTCAATCGGACAAGTGTTAGGTTCAAAGCTGGTATTTACTGGTGAAATATTCATTGTTACATCCAGTGTGTCGACATCAAAAATACGATTGTACGATGTAGATACGGATGGAGATGGAGTTGGCGACCAAATAGATGTGTTTCCACTCGAATTTACTCAATGGATTGACCAAGACGGTGATGGTTACGGTGATAACCGCAATGGCTATCTCGGAGATATATTCCCAATAGATTCGTCCCAGTGGGCTGATTCAGATGCTGATGGCTATGGTGATAATGTCGATGGTACGAATGGTGATATTTTTCCAAACAACAGCGACCAATGGTCGGACTCGGATGGAGATGGCTATGGTGATAATGCAAATGGCCTCGAAGGTGATAAATTCAAACATGAACCATCTCAATGGTTCGATTCCGACCAGGATGGTTACGGAGATAATCCAAACGGCATCACGCCCGACGAATGCCCGAACACCAACGGGTTCTCGAAAGAAGACCGCTTTGGCTGTCTCGATTCAGATCTTGACGGATACTCAAACCCATCTGCCAACTGGACTGTTGAACAAGGTGCTGATGCATTACCACAGCAAGGTTCCCAGTGGAGGGATGGTGATGGTGATGGCTATGGCGACAACATCACAGGTTCATTGCCCGATGATTGCAACTGGAAAGCGGGTACATCGACCAAGGCTTGGATTGTCAATACCTCTTCAGTAATTGGCTATATCGAAGTTCCGTCTTATGGTTGTGAAGATGGAGATGGAGATGGCTGGGTTGACGTGACAGAGTCGCTGAATATGGACGCCGACCCCAATGAATATTTTGATGGGGACAATGACGGTGTAGGTTCGAACAGTGATTATGATGACAGTCGTCCTCTGGTTCAAACAGAAGAAGACCATTGCAAGCTCAACTTTGACGATACATCACTTGACTGCCAAGGATGGCGTAACACTGAGTATCAATCATATGTCTCGCAAGAGAAGGTCGAAAGCGATTCGTATATGAGTTTCGGGTCTTGGAATGCTAGTAAAAACGCTGGCTTGCTCGACACAGACCAAAGTGATACAAATATTATCAAGCAAGTGGTAATGGTTGGAGGAGGGGTATTCTTTCTTCTTTCAGTTGTGATCCTCATCGTAGGAGCAATTATGAAACGCCGAAAGACCACTTCCCTCGTCAAAATATACGGGGTTCCGTTTATCCCAACCGAAAATAAATCTGCAGAAAACGAAGCATTGGAGGGTACAGCAGGCCTTTCAGCCCAAGGTGGAATTGTTTCAGATTCCGCTTGGGATGATGATGTTGCAAGTCTTGATTTCACGGTTGGTGAAGATGATTCATCTGAGGATGAAACAGAATCAACCCCGATCGATGCAGCGAGTTTGTATGATGATGAGGACAGCCTTGAAGCAATTGCTGGAATTGAAACAGCAGCTCCCGCACCTGAACCAGAAGTCATTGAAGTACCATCAGAAGCACCGCCGTTACCAAATGGAGGATTGCCTGAAGGTTGGACTACAGACCAATGGAAATGGTATGGGCAAGAATGGCTTGATAAGAATCAATGAAATTTATTCCTAATTTAATTTAGAAACCAGTTTACTCTTGAAAAATTACCGCCAAACGATTGGTAAAGATTCTCGAAGTTTCCCGAGTTCTTCTCCGGTGTAGACGGGCTTTCCATCCTGCTTTAGAGTATTCATAATCAGCCATAAAACACCATTCCAAGCACTGGAGCGAGCAAAGATTTCGACATAACCACATGCAGCCGCTTCGAGTAATTTCCCCTCATCGGTATGTTCGCTGAACAAGGCGCGTACCAGATTCTTGGTATCAAATTCATAGCCCTTTGGACGCCATTTCATCATGACAATCAAACCCTGAATGGAGCGAGATTAAGTCGGTCAACCAGGTGCTCAATGTCGACATCAGCTACAGCCTTCATTCGTTCGCGTAGCGTTTCAATTTCGCCGTTCATCATCGAAATTTTATGCGCCCGAACCACATCTGTTAGCAGTTCATTGACACTTTTATGTCCACTCATCGTTCGCATTGTGTTGAGTTGTCTTCGTACTTCGTAACTCACACTGACCGAGGTCATCCCTTCACCTGTCATAACTATCCCAACCATGCTCCGTTCTATAGTATACTTAACCTGTGCGAAGAATTGATGCTATGAAACACCGATTTCAAGAGATAAAAGGGTTCTTCAAACAGGAAAATCAACGGTTTTTTCTTTCAAGTAGCAGCCTAGGATCTTCATTGACGCCAAATTCTCTACGCATTTCTATCACGCGTTGATGAAATTCTTTTGACAGTGTCCAGTATTCCAAAGACCCCGCTCCTGCACCAGAGTTCGTCGGTTTGTTGAGCAAGACTGTTGGCGCCCCACTCCACGGAGCTTCAGCCACTTTTACTAAGCGTCGAACTGTAGTTTTGAATAGTTTTTTGGGCATCTTTCGATTGACTTCATCGCACACATGGCGGCTTAGTTTTGAACGTGCATCGACCATGGTCATAACGATGCCAAAAATTTTCAAGTTCCGGTTGATACGTCGCTGAATCATCTTTATCGAATTCATCAGCATGCTGAACCCTTCGAGGGCATAATATTCTGCTTGAACTGGAACCATTACCCAGTTGGCTGCACACATAGCATTTATCGAAAGTAAGCCCAAAGAAGGCGGCGTATCGATGATAATGTAATCGAATTGATCGATGATTGGCAACAAGGCTTCTCGCAATCGAGTTTCCCGACCTATTTTATGACTGAGTTCTATTTCAGCACCAGAGAGGTGGATGTCACTGGGTAAGAGCCACAAATGTCCGACAGAGATGTTATCTGGTGCTTGTTTGTTATTGTTGCGTAGACTCCAAGCATCTCGCATCGATTGAGTCAATTCATCGGGACCAATGAGATATTCCTCCATTATTGGTAAATCTTCGGCGGAATCATTGGCAAGTAAATCATATGCAGTTTTCTTGATGTTCTTTTTCTCCACACCAAAGGACGTAGCACAATTTCCTTGAGGGTCAAGGTCAATGAGTAGAACTTTTGCTTTCGGAAGTCCTTGGCGGGGTGAGCCTTTGGCCAACGCTGCAGCGAGATTAACAGCAGTGGTAGTTTTAGCGCAACCACCTTTCTGATTTGCAACTGCAACAACCATCTTGTATGGATTCAACTCAACACCTCCTCTGACAATTTGAGGGAGAACCGTCTTTCCCTTTCAATGCAGACCCTCACCATGTGAACATCATGCTGGTTGAATTACTGGAACAGGCACTTCGGAAAGAATCTTTCGAACGATGTGCATACCGGTAATACCTCGTATCTTTGCTTCAGGCTTCATATTGATACGGTGAGAGATAATTTGCAGTGCAAGGCCTTTGACGTCATCTGGGATGACATAGTTTCGGCCAGCAATAGCAGCCGCAGCACGTCCCGTCTTGAACAAGGATTGGGATGCACGAGGCGATGCACCGTTGGTTACACGGTGATCTTCACGAGTGCGTTGAACGATTTCAACGATGTAAGAAAGAATCGCAGGGTCGACATGCACAGTTTCCAATGCTTTCTGCATTGCAACAACTTTCTTCGGAGAAGTAATTTGTTCGACATCGTGGCCGTCCTTCCCACGAAGCTTTCGGCGAGCGAGAATGGCCTTTTCTTGTGGGCGGTCAGGATATCCCATGCTCATCTTCATCAAGAATCGGTCCATCTGTGCCTCAGGTAGAGGATAGGTCCCTTCTTGCTCGATTGGGTTTTGAGTTGCCAAAACAACGAAAGGTGCAGGAAGTTTATGCGTGATACCTTCAATGGTGACTTGCTTCTCTTCCATTGCCTCGAGTAATGCGGCTTGCGTCTTCGGCGGTGCACGGTTAATTTCGTCAGCCAAGAGAATATTGGAAAACAATGGACCAGCACGTAGTTTGAATTCACCAGATTTTTGGTCATACATGTAGGTCCCCATGATATCAGAGGGTAGCAAATCGGGTGTGAATTGAACTCGCTTAAACTTACATCCTAATGCACGAGCAAATGTGTTTGCAAGCAATGTTTTGGCTAAACCGGGGAAATCTTCGAGCAACATGTTACCGTTCGATAAGATTCCGACAGTGACCCACCGTAGATTCTGTGGCTTGCCAATAATGACTTTACCTACTTCGTTCATCAAACTGTTCGATATCGCAGAAACAGTACCTATCAGGTCTTGTGCGGCGGGGTTTTGACCCAATGCGGGTGCTTCAGTTAAACCAGCTTCCATGTGTGTTGCCTCCGAGGACAATCAAACAACCCAACCTATCCATATATGAATGTGAGGTGAAGTTAAGTCAAAAAAAATGGATGCAGAGAAGATAGCAAAAAAGCCAACTAAGGTTTCCATCC
>Ga0209709_10001604_pt1 | contig 20747 bp, 19 predicted proteins | sample ArcticOcean_MG_C_2_FD_187435 | JGI IMG/M metagenome (GOLD analysis project Ga0209709, IMG submission 187435) | Marine microbial communities from western Arctic Ocean - ArcticOcean_MG_CB4_136 (SPAdes) (version 2) | ecosystem: Environmental > Aquatic > Marine > Oceanic | place: Arctic Ocean...
AGGTCCTTTCCATACAGATCTAGCCATTATTTTGAATCCTTTCTATTATTTCTTCTTCTAACTATAAATTTGTCTGTTCTTTTATTATCTCTGGTTTTTAGCCCTTTAGCAGATTGACCTGTTCTTGACACTGGATGTCTACCTCCAGCAGTCTTACCTTCACCACCACCATGTGGGTGGTCAACCGGGTTCATTACGACACCTCTAGTATGAGGTCTTCGTCCTAACCATCTAGTTCTTCCTGCTTTACCAATTTTGATATTTTTTTGATCTGGATTAGACAAAACTCCGATAGTTGCCATAGATCTTGAGTCAATTTTTCTAACTTCTCCTGAGGTCATTTTAATTAAAGAATAATTACCATCTGTACCAGATATGCTGACTGACGTGCCTGCAGATCTAGCAATTTTTCCACCTGCACCTGGTTGTAACTCTACATTATGAATATTAACACCAACTGGAATGTCTCTTAGTGGCATACAATTACCAACTTTGATTTCTTTTGCAGAACCGTTTTCAATAACATCACCAACTTTTATTTTTTGAGGAGCTAAATAATAGAAATGCATTCCATCTTCAAATTTTACTAACATGATGTAACAAGATCTATTTGGGTCATACTCAATTCTTTCAACCGTCCCTGGCATATCGAATTTTTTTCTATAAAAATCAACAAGTCTATACATTTTTTTATGCCCACCACCTGACATATTTCTAGATGTAATGTGACCATTATTATTTCTTCCACGCATTGAATTTTTTGGTTCTAATAATGCTTTAAAGGGCTTACCCTTCCATAGACCAGTTCTATCAACTAAAACTGTTCCTCTAGTTGATTTTGTGTATGGTTTAAAAGTTTTTAATGCCATTATTTAAATACCTGATGCTAGGTCAATGCTCTGACCTTTTTTTAATGTTATGATTGCTTTTTTATATCCTTGAACATTCACTTTTTTCCCTCTGGCAACTTTTGTTCTATTTTGTTTATTAATAATATTAATTTTCGTAACCGTAACTTTAAAAATTTTTTCAATATTTTTTTTTAAGTTTATTTTGTTAGCTGCTCTTGGCACCTTAAAAACAATTTTATTTTGCTCAGAAAGATTGGTAGTTTTTTCAGTAACCATTGGAGCTAAAATTTTATCATATAAGTGTATTTTATCCATTTTAAGAGTATCTCTTTTCAAGTTCTTTTACTGAACTTTCAGTAAATACAACCTTTTTGAATTTAATAATATCAAAAGCACTGAAGTGATTTACATCAGTAATTTTAACATTGGGAATATTTCTAGCAGATTTTTCAATTTTTTCTTTAGATGATTTATCTAAGATTATTAGGGAATTAGTAATTTCAAATTTTTTTATAATTGAATGCATTTCTTTGGTTTTTTTAATCGCAGTATTAAAATCACTAAAAATCAATAAATTATTAAGGTTATTTTTTTCTGTAATTAGTGATGCAATACTGAGTTTTTTTTCACTTTTATTTAATTTTCTTTTTTTGTAGGCTAATTCTCCTTTTGGTCCATGAGCCACACCACCACCTACGAATATTGGGGCTTTTCTACTTGCATGACGAGCATTACCCGTACCTTTTTGAGCATAAATTTTAGATGTTGATCCAGTAATTTCATTTTGTTGTTTCGTTTTTGCGTGTCTACCTTTGTAATTGGCATTAGTCTTGTACAAAACGTTATCTACTAGCTTTTTATTAATCTTAGCTGAAAAAATTTTGTCTAAAACTTCTATTGAATCTTTTTTACCATCTAAATTTAACTTATTAATTTTCATTATCTTTTCTTTTTATCTGGTGTTTTTTTTGCTTCTTCTGCAGCAGCAATCTTTTCACCAATTGTTAACTTGTTAATAACTTTAACTGACTTCTTAACTAATATTTCAGTATTTTTTGAACCAGGAATTGAACCTTTCAAATATAGTAATTCATTTTCTATATCTGTTTTAATAATTTCTAAATTTTGCATAGTTCTAAGTCTGTCACCCATATGTCCAGCCATTTTTTTACCTTTAAAAACTTTACCTGGATCTTGCCTTTGTCCAGTTGATCCATGAGATCTGTGAGAAACAGAAACACCATGAGTTGCTCTTAAACCACCAAAATTATGTCTTTTCATAGCTCCTGCAAAACCTTTACCAATAGTTTTTGAGGTTGTATCAACAAATTTAACTTCTTTGAATATTTCTAAACCAAACTCATTACCTTCTTTGTATATTTCTGTATCTTTAACTCTAAATTCTTTTAATTTCTTCTTAGGTTCAGTATTTTTTTTTGCATATAAACCTTTCATAGCCTTTGTAACTTTAGAATTTTTAATTTTTCCAAAGCCTAACTGTACAGCTTTATATCCACGTTTATCTTCAGTAATAATTCCAATAACTTTTGCTTTTTCTACTTTGATCACAGTCACAGGAACAGATTGACCAGTTTTATAAAATTCTCTAGTCATACCAATTTTTTTTCCAACTAATGCAATTTCAGTCATAATTATATTTTAATCTCCACATCGACACCTGATGCTAAATCTAGTTTCATTAAAGCCTCTACGGTTTGAGGGGTAGGCTCAATTATATCAATTAATCTTTTATGTGTTCGTGTTTCAAATTGTTCTCTACTTTTTTTATCAATATGGGGTCCTTTTAGAACGGTATATTTTTCTATTCTTGTAGGTAATGGTATTGGTCCTTTGACATTTGCACCAGTTCTTTTAACAGTGTTTACAATTTCTTCTGTTGATAAATCAAGAATTTTGTTGTCATAAGCTCTTAATTTAATTCTTATTTTTTGTTGATCCATAGTTATCCTGCTATCTTTTTTGTTACTTCGTCTTGAACATTTTGTGGTACTTTAGAGTAATGATCAAAGAACATAGAATATTGAGCTCTTCCTTGGGACATTGATCTTAAGCTATTTATATATCCAAACATGTTAGCTAAAGGAACCATGGCCGTTATTACTGTTGCATTTCCTCTTTGTTCTTGAGTACTTATTTGACCTCTACGACTATTTAAGTCACCAATAACATCACCCATGTAATCCTCTGGAGTTACCACTTCAACTCTCATAACTGGTTCTAATAATTTTAATGTGCCTCTTATGCATGCCTCTTTAAAGCATGCTCTTCCGGCTAATTCAAAAGCAAGTACACTTGAATCGACGTCGTGATGCAATCCATCTAAAATAGTAACTTTGTAATCAATCATGGGAAAACCAGCTAAAATTCCACCATCAGAAATTGTTTCAATTCCTTTTTCAACACCAGGGATAAATTCTTTAGGGATAGAACCACCTTTAATCTTACTATCAACAGATCTACCAGCACCTGGTTCTTGAGGTTCTACAAGTAATTTTACTTTAGCAAACTGTCCTGCACCACCACTTTGTTTTTTATGTGTATATTCAAATTCTGATGGATTTTGTAAAGTTTCTCTATAAGCTACTTGTGGCGCACCAACGTTAGCCTCTACATTAAATTCTCTTTTCATTCGATCAACAATAATATCTAGATGCAACTCACCCATGCCTTTAATAATTGTTTGACCAGATTCTTCATCAGACGTAACTCTAAAAGAAGGATCTTCTTTCGCTAATCTTCCTAATGCTTCACCCATTTTTTCTTGATCAGCTTTTGTTTTAGGTTCAACTGCAATTTCAATTACTGGTTCCGGGAATTCCATTGGTTCTAATAAAACAGGATTAGCTTCATCACATAAAGTGTGTCCTGTTATTGTGTATTTTAATCCAGCTAATGCAACAATATCACCTGTGTTTGCTTCTTTAATATCTTCTCTAGAGTTTGCATGCATTAAAAGCATTCTACCTACTCTTTCTTCTTTTTCTTTGGAAGTATTATAAACGGCCGTCCCAGTTTTAATTGTTCCTGAATAAATTCTTATAAAAGTTAATGATCCTACAAATGGATCATTTGCAACCTTAAATGCTAAAGCAGAAAATCCTGTTCCATCATCAAACTTCATTTCTATAACATCTTCGCTACCTGGTTTAGTTCCATTGATAGAACCAATGTCTATTGGACTTGGTAAATAATTTATCACAGCATCAAGTAGTGGTTGCACACCTTTGTTTTTAAAAGCTGAACCAGTAGTTATAGGGACAAAACTAAAATTTAGTGTTCCTTTTCTTATACATTTAATTAAATTTTCTTCACTAATCTCATCGCCATTTAAATAACTTTCCATTAACTTTTCATCTTGCTCAACAGCCATTTCTACTAATTCTGTTCTAAATTTTTTAGAAATTTCTTTTAAATCATCAGGTATTTCTTTGTATTCCCACTCAGCACCTAGAGCTTCATTTTTCCAAATTTGAGCTTTCATTTTAACAAGATCTACAACACCAGATAAATCAGCTTCAATTCCAATTGGAATTTGAATAGGTAATGGTTTGCAGCCCAGCCTATCTTTAATCATATCTACGCATCTGAAGAAATCTGCACCCGTTCTATCTAATTTGTTAACAAAACAAATTCTTGGAACTTTATACTTATCTGCTTGTCTCCATACAGTTTCTGATTGAGGCTCTACGCCTGCAACACCATCAAAAACACATACAGCCCCGTCTAAAACTTTTAATGATCTTTCAACCTCAATTGTAAAATCAACGTGTCCTGGAGTATCAATAATATTAATCCTGTGATCATTCCAAAAACAAGTTGTTGCTGCTGAGGTAATTGTAATTCCTCTTTCTTGTTCTTGTTCCATCCAATCCATTGTTGCTGCACCATCATGAACTTCGCCAATTTTATGGCTTTTTCCTGTGTAATATAAAATTCTTTCAGTGGTTGTGGTTTTACCAGCATCAATATGAGCCATAATTCCAATATTTCTATATGTATCTAATGTATGTGTTCTAGCCATAATTTATTACCACCTAAAATGAGCAAAAGCTTTATTTGACTCTGCCATTTTATGTACGTCTTCTCTTTTTTTAACTGCTAATCCCTTTTTTTCATAGGCATCATAAATTTCATTAAAAATTTTATCCGACATGTGTTTATCTTTTCTTTTTCTTGAGGCATCAACTAACCATCTTATAGCTAATGCTTGAGCTCTTTTAGATTTTACTTCAACAGGAACTTGGTAGGTGGCTCCACCAACTCTTCTAGATCTAACTTCTACAGTTGGTCTAATATTATTTATTGCCTCATTAAAAATATTAATTGGTTCTTCTTTAGTTTTAGTTTTAATCTTGTCTATAGCTTCATAAACGATTTTTGAAGCAACACCTTTTTTTCCATCATACATTATAGAGTTAATTAATTTAGGAATTATTGTAGATTTGAACTTTGGATCTGGTGTTACAATTTTTTTAGGTTGTGTTTTTTTTCTAGACATAATTATTTACTTTTTTTTGTTCCATATAAAGATCGTCGTTTTTTTCTTCCTGCAACGCCTTGGGTATCCAAGTTTCCTCTTAAAATATGATAACGTACACCTGGTAAATCTTTAACACGACCACCTCTAATTAAAACAACTGAGTGTTCTTGTAAATTATGTCCCTCACCACCTATATAAGCTGTAACTTCAAAACCATTTGAAAGCCTTACTCTTGCAACTTTTCTTAAAGCTGAGTTAGGTTTTTTGGGAGTAGTTGTGTACACCTTAACGCAAACACCTCTTTTAAGTGGTTGTTTTTCTAAAGCAGGAACTTTATTTCTAGCTAGAGATTTAATTCTCGGATTTTTTATCAACTGATTAATAGTTGGCATAAATTTTTTTTAATAAATAAGTTTATTTTTGATGAAAATAACTGACAGGTTATTATGTGGCAGCGTTTAGCACTTTACGTAAGTACTACATTCCAACCAAAAACACCGCCAAAATACTATAGAATTTCACTTTGTCAAATTAAAACGACAATCAGAACATGTTTTTTTATTGGTTTACAGGCGTTTCGACGGGGTCAATTTTTTCTTGTTCAGACAAGTAACTATTATCGTCATCAAGAGCTTTTTTATTCCATTTATTTTTAATATGGCCAGTTCCAGCTGGTACAAGTCTTCCAACAATAACATTCTCTTTTAAGCCATTTAAATGATCAACTTTACCCTTTATTGCTGCATCAGTTAAAACTCTAGTTGTCTCTTGGAAGGAGGCAGCAGATATAAATGATTCTGTCTGTAATGAAGCTTTAGTTATGCCCATAAGAACTCTTTCTCCTGATGCTGGATTTTTACCTTCCGCAACTAATTTTTCATTATTTGTATCAAATTTTATTCTATCAATGATTTCACCAGGTAAATAAGATGAATCACCTGATATTTTTACTTCAACTTTTTTTAACATTTGTCTTAAAATAGTTTCAATATGTTTATCGTTAATAATTACACCTTGTAATCTATAAACCTCTTGAACTTGATTAACAAAATATTCCGTAAGATCTTTAATACCCAAGATTCTTAAAATATCATGAGGCAGTGGCTGCCCGTCTAATAAGTATTCACCTTTTTTTATTTCTTCACCTTGGTTAAAATTAATATGCTTTCCTTTTGGAATTAAATAATTTGAAGGATCTCCATTTTCAGGCTGGATTGAAATTCTCTGTTTTCCTCTTACTTCTTTTCCAAATAAAACTTTGCCATCATTTTCTGCAATTATTGCGCTATCTTTAGCTTTTCTTGCTTCAAATAGTTCAGCTACACGAGGCAAACCACCTGTAATATCTTTTGTTTTTGTTGTTTCCTTCGGTAGTCTTGCGATTACATCTCCTGCAAAAATTTTTTGACCATCTTTAACTGATAAAATTGAATCTGGTACCAAATAGTATCTTGCTTCATTGTCGTCAGCTTTTTTAATAACATTTCCTTTTGCATCTCTTAAAGTTATTCTTGGTTTTAAATCAGAATTTTTAGATTGAGCTCTCCAATCAATTACTGATTTAGAAGAAATACCAGTAGCATCATCAGTAGTTTCTTGAATTGATATACCATCTATTAAATCAACATAACCGGCTATTCCACTCTTCTCAGCAATAACTGGTGTTGTATAGGGATCCCATTCACAAATTTTAGCATTTGCTTTAATTTTATCTCCATTTTGGAAAAATAACTTTGAACCATATGCAACTTTGTATACAGCAACTTGCACTCCATTATCATCTTCGATAGAAAGTTGAGTATTTCTACCCATTACAATTAAGTTCTTTTTTGAATCTTCTAAAAGGTTTGAATTAATTATTACTAAAGTTCCTCCAGATTTAGTTACAATTTGAGATTCCTGTTTAACTGAAGCTGTACCACCTACGTGAAAAGTTCTCATAGTTAACTGTGTACCAGGTTCACCAATAGACTGAGCAGAAATCATACCAATAGCTTCTCCTACATGAACCATTTTACCTCTTGATAAATCTCTTCCGTAACAAGTGGCACAAACACCTTCTTTAGAGCTGCAAGTCATTACAGAGTGTGCATTTATAAATTTTACACCAGCAGCATCAATTTTATCACATCCAGCTTCATCAATCATTTCAGCTTTTTTTATAATAACTTCACCGGTAATTGGATTTTTTATATCTGAAGCAACAACTCTTCCAAGCGCTCTTTCTGATAAACTGACAACAACATTACCACCTTCCAAAATTTCAGCTAACTCAATAAATCCAGGTTTATCGCATTTAATCTTAGAAATAGTTAAATCTTGAGCAACATCACAAAGCCTTCTTGTTAAATAACCAGAGCTTGCAGTTTTTAAAGCTGTATCAGCCAGACCTTTTCTGGCTCCATGAGTTGAATTAAAATATTCTAATGCAGTTAATCCCTCTTTAAAATTTGAAATAATTGGAGTTTCAATAATTTCACCAGAAGGTTTAGCAATTAAACCTCTCATCCCAGCTAATTGTTTCATTTGAGCGGCCGAACCTCTGGCTCCACTATCAGCCATCATAAATACAGAGTTAATTTGAAGTCCATCTTTAGTTGTTTCTGTAGCAGATATACCCTTCATCATTTCGCCGGCTACTTTATCTGTACATTTAGACCAAGCATCAACAACTTTATTATATTTTTCACCTCTTGTTATTAGACCTTCTGAATATTGGTTTTCGTAGTCACCTATAAGTTTTTTTGTATCATCAATTAATTTTTGTTTATTCGGCGGTATAATTAAATCATCTTTACCAAATGAAATTCCAGCCTTAAAAGCATGTTTAAAACCTAGGTCTTTAAGATTATCACAAAATATAACAGTTGTTTTCTGTCCACAAAATCTGAAAACGCTATCAATAATTTCTGAAACTATTTTTTTAGGTAATAGTCTGTCTATTAATGAAAATTTAATATTATTATTTTTAGGCAATAAGTCTGCTAACAAAAATCTACCTGCTGTACTTGTGTATTTTTCAACCTTTTTATTCCCTTTTTCGTCTAAAGTTTCAAATCTTGATATAATTGTAGAATGAACTTTTATTAATCCTGACTCTAGTCCTTGTAAAATTTCTTGAGTATTTACAAAATATCCATCAATCTTTTCTGTTTGAAAAGGTGGTTGTGAAAGATAATATAAACCTAAAATCATATCCTGACTTGGTACAATAATTGGTTTTCCGTTAGAAGGACTTAAAATATTGTTTGTGGATAGCATTAGTATTCTTGCTTCTAATTGCGCTTCTAAACTTAAGGGAACGTGGACCGCCATCTGATCACCATCAAAGTCAGCATTAAATGCAGCACAACATAGTGGATGCAGTTCAATAGCATCCCCTTCAATTAATTTTGGTTCAAATGCTTGAACACCCAATCTATGAAGAGTTGGTGCTCTATTTAATATTACAGGGTGCTCTCTCACAATTAACTCTAAAGCATCCCATACGGCATTAGTCTCTTTTTCAACTAATTTTTTAGCTTGTTTAATCGTTGATGCTAAACCAAGTTTGTTTAGTCTTGCGTATAGAAAAGGTTTGAATAATTCTAATGCCATTTTTTTTGGAAGACCACATTCATGTAATTTTAAATCTGGACCAACAACAATTACTGATCTACCTGAATAATCAACTCTTTTTCCAAGTAAATTTTGTCTAAATCTACCTTGTTTTCCTTTAAGCATTTCGGCTAAAGATTTTAATGGTCTTTTTCCAGTACCTGTAATTACTCTACCTCTTCTTCCATTATCAAATAAAGCGTCAACAGACTCTTGAAGCATTCTTTTTTCATTTCTAACAATGATATCTGGAGCTTTTAAGTCCATTAATCTTTTTAATCTATTATTTCTATTTATAACTCTTCTATACAAATCGTTTAGATCGGAGGTTGCAAATCTTCCACCATCCAAAGGTACAAGTGGTCTTAATTCTGGTGGAATTACAGGGATAACAGTTAATATCATCCACTCAGGTTTTTGTCCTGTTTCTAAAAATGATTCTATTAATTTTAATCTCTTAATTGATCTTTCTTCATTAACTTTTGATTTAGTTTCTTCAATATTTTTTATTAAAATTTTTCTTTCTTGCTCTAAATCCATAGATTTTAAAATTTCAAGAATAGCTTCAGCTCCAATACCTGCTGTAAAGGACTCTTCTCCAAATTCATCTTGGTATTTTGCTAATTCTTGCTCATCTAATAATTGATTTTTTTGAAGTGTTGTCATTCCTGGCTCAATAACAATAAAATTTTCAAAATATAAAACTCTTTCAACTTCTTTTAATTTCATGTCAACGGCAAGAGAAATTCTACTCGGTAAAGATTTTAAAAACCAAATGTGTGCAACAGGCGTAGCTAAATTAATGTGACCCATTCGTTCTCTACGAACATTAGACTTAGTAACTTCAACACCACATTTTTCACAAATAATGCCTCTGAATTTCATTCTTTTGTACTTTCCACATAAGCATTCGTAATCTTTTATGGGTCCAAATATTCTGGCACAAAACAAACCATCTTTTTCTGGTCTAAATGTTCTATAATTTATTGTTTCTGGTTTTTTTATTTCACCAAAAGTCCAAGATTTAATTTTTTCAGGACTTGCCAAAGTAATTTTAATACTACTAAAATTTTGTGCCTCTGACACCTCAGTGTTTTTAAATAAATCTGTTAATTCTTTTTTCATAATTAAACTAACTCAATATTAAGTGCTAAAGATTTTATTTCTTTGACTAACACGTTAAACGATTCAGGTATTCCTGACTCAAAATTTTCTTCACCTTTAACTATAGTTTCGTAAACTTTAACTCTTCCAGCAACGTCATCTGATTTTACTGTCAAAATTTCCTGTAAAGTGTAAGAGGCTCCATAAGCTTCTAAAGCCCACACTTCCATTTCACCAAATCTTTGACCTCCAAGTTGAGCTTTACCTCCTAAAGGTTGTTGAGTAACTAAACTATAAGGTCCAGTTGATCTTGCGTGTATTTTATCTTCAACTAAATGATGTAGCTTAAGCATATAGATAATTCCAACTGTAACGTCTCTATCAAATTTTTCTCCTGTTCTACCATCCCAAAGTGGAGTTTGACCAGAACCAGGTAGTTTCGCTAACTCAAGCATTTCAGTAACATCTTTTTCCTTTGCACCATCAAATACTGGAGTTGCAATAGGAATTCCATTTTGGAGATTTTCACATAAATCTTTAAACTCAGGTTTACTCAATTTATCTAAACTATTATCGAAAATTTCTTTTCCATAAACAGATTTCAAAAAAGATGAAATTTTTTCTGTTTTTTCTATCTTCTTCTGATTTTCATCAATTAAATTTTTCATTTGGTCACCAAATTCTTTACAGGCCCACCCTAGATGTGTTTCTAAAATCTGACCAACGTTCATACGACTGGGAACTCCTAAAGGGTTTAAAACAATATCAACAGCTTTACCATTTTCTCTGTAAGGCATGTCTTCTACGGGAACAATTTTACTAACAACACCTTTGTTTCCATGTCTTCCAGACATTTTATCACCAGGTCTTAATCTTCTTTTAACAGCAACAAAAACTTTTACCATTTTCATTACACTCGGTAGTAAATCATCACCACTTCTAATTTTTAAAACCTTGTCCTCAAATCTTTCAAGAATGTCTTGCTTAGCTTTGTCATTTTGATCTTTTAATTGCTTAATAGATTGTTCTTTTGAAGCGTCTCCTACGGTAATTTTAAATACGTCTGAAATATTTAAATTATTTATATTATCAAAGTCTAACTTTACCCCTTCTTGAAGGTCTTTCACTTTTTTTCCTAAAATTGAACCTGACAGAATTTGACTAGCTCTTTGTTTGATACTTCTATCTAAAATTTCTTCTTCAACAATTTTATCTTGTTGAACTGCTTCTATTTCTGCTCTTTCGATAGTTATTGATCTTTCATCTTTTTCAATACCATGTCTATTAAATACCCTTACATCAATAACAACACCACTACTTCCTCTAGACATTTTTAATGAAGTATCGGTAACATCAATAGCTTTCTCACCGAAAATGGATCTTAATAACTTTTCTTCAGGTCCTGAAGCAGAATCACCCTTAGGAGTAACTTTTCCCACTAAAATGTCACCAGCTTTAACTTCTGCACCAATATATACAATTCCAGATTCATCAAGGTTTTTTAGTGCTTCTTCATTAACATTTGGAATATCTCTAGTAATATCTTCTTCTCCTAATTTGGTATCTCGAGCCATTACTTCATATTCAACAATATGAATTGAAGTAAAAACATCATCAGTTACACATCTTTCAGAAATAAGTATAGAATCTTCAAAATTATAACCTTGCCATGGCATAAAGGCTACAGTTACATTTTTTCCTAGTCCCAACTCTCCTAGCTTGGTTGATGGGCCATCCGCAATAATATCTCCTGCTTTAATTTTATCACCAACTTTAACTAAGGGTTTTTGATTAATACAAGTATTTTGATTTGATCGTTTAAATTTTTGTAAATTATAAATATCTACACCTGCCTTAGTAAAATCAGTTTCATCTATAGCTTTAATTACAATTCTTTTACCGTCAATTTTATCAACAGTACCATCTCTTTTAGAAACAATAGTAACGCCAGAATCTAAAGCAACATCACTTTCTATACCTGTTCCAACTAATGGAGATTCAGGTTTTAATAGTGGAACAGCTTGTCTCATCATATTAGAGCCCATAAGAGCTCTGTTGGCATCATCATTTTCTAAGAAAGGAATTAGGGAAGCTGCTACCGAAACAAGTTGCTTTGGTGACACATCAATATAATCAATATTTTCAGGTTTAGAAAGTACAAAGTTTAAGTTTTGACGACAAGATACTAAATCTTCAATAATCTTACCTTTATTATCTACTTTAGAGTTCGCTTGCGCAATTGTATATTTTGTTTCCTCCATTGCAGATAAATATTCTACATCTTCATGAACAACACCATCTTTAACTTTTTTATAAGGACTTTCTATAAAGCCATATTTATTAATCTTAGCATATGTGGATAAACTATTAATCAAACCAATGTTTGGTCCTTCTGGTGTTTCAATTGGACAAATTCTTCCATAATGAGTTGGGTGTACATCACGAACTTCAAAACCTGCTCTTTCTCTAGTAAGTCCACCAGGCCCTAGAGCTGAAACTCTTCGTTTGTGAGTAATCTCAGAGAGTGGATTTGTTTGATCCATAAATTGAGATAATTGAGAGCTAGCAAAAAAATCTTTTAAAGAAATTGTCAGTGGTTTAGCATTTATCAAGTCTTGAGGCATTGCAGACTCAACGTCAAGAGTTGTCATTTTTTCTTTAATTGCTCTTTCCATACGATAAACTCCAATACGAGCTTGGTTTTCAACAAGTTCACCTACAGATCTAACTCTTCTATTTCCAAGGTGATCAATATCATCCACCTCATCTTTACCATCTCTTAAATCAAGCATCTTTTTTACAATTGCAATAATATCTTCATTTCGTAAAATGGTAATCTTATCAGAACTTTCTAATTCTAATCTTGAGTTCATTTTAACACGACCTACATCTGAAAGATCGTATCTATCAGAGCTAAAAAATAAATTATTAAATATTTGAGCAGCAATTTCAGCTGTTGGTGGTTCACCAGGTCTTAAAATCTTATAAACTTCTGTTATTGCTTCATTTTTAGTTTCATTTTTATCACTTAAAATTGTTTGTAGTAAATATGAACCTTTGTTTATTGCATTTGTTGTTGAAATTTCAATTGTAGAAATTTTTGATTCAATAATAGTTTGCAAAATTGTATCATTAAGTTCAGTTCCTATTTTGAATGCTTCTTCTTCACTTATAATAATATCTTTATGAAGAAATTTACCATAAAGAGCTTCTGTAGTTACGATAATTTCTTTTAATCCATCGTTAGAAAGTTTTTTTGCTGACAAAAAATTAATTTTATCACCTAGTTTTATAACTACTTTACCATTTTTAGAGTCTATTACTTCTTCTGAAAAATTTTTAGCTTTATAATTTTCTGGATTAAATTTAGTTTTCCATTTTTTTAAACTCGCATCATAAGTAAATTTTTCTTTTTCATAAAATTCATCAGCAATTTCAGGTTTGGTAAAACCCAAAGCCATTAATAAAGTGGAAACAAATATTTTCTTTTTTCTGTCAATTCTAAAATATAAAAAATCCTTAACATCATATTCAAAATCTAACCATGACCCTCTATTGGGTATGACTCTACAATTAAAAAGTAATTTTCCACTTGCATGAGATTTACCCTTATCATGATCAAAGAATACACCTGGACTTCTGTGCATTTGATTTACAACAACTCTTTGTACTCCATTAGTAATAAAAGTACCACTATCTGTCATCATGGGGACTTCACCCATATAAACTTCTTGTTCTTTAGCAGACAGAATATCTTTAGTATTATTTTCTTGATCTATCTCATAAACAACTAATCTTAATGTACATTTAAGTGCAGATGAATATGTTAAACCTCTTTGTATACATTCTTCGGTATCGAATTTAGGTTTTTCTAATCTGTATGAAACATATTCTAAGGTTGCTTTGTCATTTAAATCCTCGATCGGAAAAATACTTTTAAAGACTCTGTCAAAACCTTTAATATCTTGTTCATTAGCATCAGACTTAAAATCAGTTAATTGTTTGTAGGAATTTTTTTGTACTTCAATAAGATTAGGTATAGACAAGCTTTCTTTTAGCTTACCAAAATTTTTTCTTATATTTTTTTTTTCTGTAAAAGATAATTGCATCTATACTAAGTAACTGATTAAAAAATAATCAGTTATAAATACTTTCTAATTAATTTATTTAAGTTCTACTTTTGCGCCAGCTGCTTCCAACTTAGCTTTTAATTCTTCGGCATCTTTTTTATTTACACCTGCTTTAACTTCCTTGGGTGCGCCTTCAACTAAATCTTTTGCTTCTTTTAAGCCTAGAGAAGTAGCTGCTCTAACTTCTTTAATAACATTAATTTTTTTATCACCAGCAGAAATTAGCATGACAGTAAATTCGTCTTTTTCTTCAGCTGGTGCTGCGCCACCGGCTGCTGCTGGAGCTGCTGCAGCCATTGCTGTAACACCCCATTTTTCTTCAAGTTGTTTTGATAGTTCAGCTGCTTCAACAACAGTTAAACTTGATAAGTCTTCAATAATTTTATTAAGATCAGGCATTTTATATCACCAATTTGTTAAGTTGTTTTTTCAGAATTTTCAAGGGACAAAGTACTCATTTTTTCAGAACGTGCAAGTAAAATACTCACAAATTTAGATGCAGGTGTAGCTAAAATTCCAACTATATTTGCTCTTGCCTCATCAAGTGTTGGTAAATTTGCGACATTTTGTACTGCTACTTGATCTAGAATATCTTTTCCCATAATTCCACCAAGTAATTTAAGTTTTTCATTAACTTTCGCAAATTTCGATAATATTCTTGCAGACATAATAGCATCATTTGAAAAGGCTACGGCTGTAGGACCTGTAAAAAGATTAGATAAATCTTTGCATTTAGTTTTTTGCAAAGCTAATTTTGTAATTCTATTTTTTGTTATTTGAAATTTTATTCCATGTTCTCTCATTTGCGCTCTTAAATCATCTAACTGGTTCATCGTTAGGCCTTGGTAATGAGTAACTAATACAGCCTCACTATTTTCAAATTGAGATGTTATATTAGTTATGTAATTTTTTTTTTGTTCTTTATTCAGCATAATTATATACTTTTTCCTAATTTAACTTTGTAAGAAACTCCCATACTTGATGTTACAAAAGTGTTTCTAATTAATTCACCTTTTAAAGTATTGTTTCCTTTTTCTTTTTCCAAGACATCTAAAATTGCATGATAGTTTTTTAACAGTTGATCATCATGAAAAGATTTTTTACCAATACTGACACCAATATTGCCATCTTTGTCATTCCTAATTTCTGCTTGTCCTGATTTGGCATCAGTTACAGCTTGCTTTATGTTCTCTGATACAGAGCCAAGTTTAGGGTTTGGCATTAAACCTTTTGGTCCTAAAATTTTACCAAGTTTTGAAAGTTTTATCATCATACCAGGTGTACATATTAACTTCTCAAAATTTAATTCACCACTTTTAATTTTTTCTATAAATTCGTCGCTACCAACTAAGTCGGCTCCAGCGTCTTTAGCTTCTTTTGCTTTTGCATCTTCACAAACAACAGCAACTTTTACTTTTTTACCCGTTCCTCCTGGTAAATTAACTACTGTTCTAATATTAACTTCACCCTTTTTCTGTTTATTGTTAACTTGAAAACTTAAATCAACAGACTCGTCAAATTTTGTTGTACAATTTTTTTTTACTAAAGGTAATAATTTCTCTATGACATCAGCTGTTAGGTTTTTTGTTTTTTCTGGCAGCTTCCTATATCTTTTTGAAGTCATTATTCCTTAACCTCTATTCCCATTGATCTAGCTGATCCTGCAATAATTTTTACTGCTTGTTCTAGGTCATGAGCATTTAGATCTTTCATTTTTTGCGTTGCAATTTCTTCTGCTTGTTTTTTTGTAATTGAACCGGCAATACTTCTTCCTGGTTCTTTAGATCCACCTTTTAATTTTGCAGCTTCTTTAATAAAGTGTGATGCGGGTGGTGATTTAATTACAAAATCAAATTTTTTATCTTTATAAACTGTAATAATAACAGGAATTGGTTTGCCAGCAAAAGCTTTAGTCTTATCATTGAAAGCTTTACAAAATTCCATTATGTTAATCCCACGTTGACCTAAAGCCGGTCCAACGGGTGGAGCTGGGTTAGCTTGACCACCATTAATTTGTAATTTTATATATCCACTAATTTCTTTTGCCATTAACTTTCTTTCTCTACTTGGTTATATTCTAAATCAACTGGAGTTGGTCTACCAAATATCGAAACAGAAACTTTTAGTCTAGATTTCTCTTCATCAATTTCTTCAACCATTCCACTAAACGATGCAAAAGGTCCGTCAACAACTTGAACTTTTTCACCAATTATATATTCTATACCAGATTTTGGTTGGGCTACGCCATCTTTTATTTGTCCTAATATCTTATTTATTTCATCATCTGAAACAGGTAGGGGAATGCCTTTTGACCCTAGAAAACCACTAACTCTCTTAATACCCTTAATCATGTGATAAATATCATTATCCATTTCACTCTTTATTAAGACGTAACCAGGAAAATATTTTTTCTTTCTTTGTACCCTTTTTCCTCTTTTTACTTCTGTTATATCATGTGTTGGTACAACAATTTCCTCTATTTTTTCTGATATCTTAGCTTTATCTGCCTCTTCTCTTATAAGTGAAGAAACTTTATTTTCAAAGTTTGAGTGTGATTGGACGATGTACCAATTTTTCATTAAATACTAACCTTGAGTAAAAGTTCTAAAAAAAACTTTAAAATTTGATCTAAAAGTAAAAAAAATAAAGAAGCAACTACAGCCATGGCAAGAACCATTAAGGTTCCCTGCATTGTTTCTTTATTTGTGGGCCAGGAAACTTTAAACGCTTCTTGTTTTACTTCTTGAATAAATTTTAACGGATTTTTCATAATTATTTAGCTTTTATTGGCAGGAGCGGAGGGACTCGAACCCTCAGCCTCCGGTTTTGGAGACCGGCGCTCTACCAATTGAGCTACACTCCTATAGAGTTTACTCTATAATCTTAGTTACTACTCCAGCTCCAACTGTTCTACCACCTTCACGAATAGCAAAATTTAATTTTTCACTCATCGCAATCGGCGTGATTAGTTTAACAGTAAATTTAGCATCATCACCAGGCATAACCATTTCTGTACCAGCTGGTAATTCTACTTCACCTGTTACATCAGTTGTTCTAAAATAAAACTGAGGTCTATACTTAGTGAAGAAAGGAGTATGTCTTCCACCCTCTTCTTTTTTAAGTACATAAGCCTGAGCTTCAAATTTAGTATGCGGTGTAATTGAACCAGGTTTACAAAGGACTTGTCCTCTTTCAACATCAGTTCTTTCAACACCTCTTAAAAGTACACCAATATTATCTCCTGCTTCACCAGAATCTAAAAGTTTTCTAAACATTTCAACTCCAGTACAAACTGATTTTTTAGTTTCTCTAACACCAACAATTTCAATTTCTTCACCAGTTTTAACAACACCAGATTCAACTCTACCAGTTACAACTGTACCTCTTCCAGAGATTGAAAAAACATCTTCAACAGGCATTAAGAAAGGTTTATCAATTTCTCTAACAGGCTGTGGAATAAACTCATCAACTGTTTTCATTAATTCTAAAATTGAATTTTTTCCAATTTCATCATCTCTTCCTTCTACAGCAGCTAAAGCAGAACCTTTAGTAATTGGTGTTTTATCACCTGGATATTTATAAGAAGTTAAAAGTTCTCTAATCTCTTCTTCAACAAGTTCAATCATATCCTTATCATCTACTTGATCAACTTTGTTTAAGTAAACAACCATTGAAGGTATTCCAACTTGTCTTCCTAAAAGAATATGTTCTCTAGTTTGAGGCATCGGTCCATCAGCAGCATTGACTACTAAGATAGCTCCATCCATTTGAGCTGCACCTGTAATCATGTTTTTTACATAGTCAGCGTGACCTGGGCAATCTACGTGTGCGTAATGTCTCTTGTCAGTTTCATACTCAACGTGAGCAGTTGATATTGTAATTCCTCTTTCTTTTTCTTCAGGAGCTTTATCAATTTGATCATACGCAGTAAAAGTTGCAGTTGAACCAGCTGTCTCAGATAACACTTTTGTGATCGCTGCAGTTAATGTTGTTTTACCATGGTCGACATGACCAATTGTACCAATGTTACAGTGTGGTTTATTTCTTACGAACTTTTCTTTTGACATTTATTTTTTACCTCAGTTTTTTGTTTTATTAATAATTCCTTTTTTCTTGGAGCGGGTAAAGAGAATCGAACTCTTACATCCAGCTTGGAAGGCTAGCGTTCTACCATTGAACTACACCCGCACATCACCAAGAATAACACTCCATTGTTATAAAAAATTTTATTGAGTGGTGGAGGGGGAAAGATTCGAACTTTCGAAGACCGAAGTCAACGGGTTTACAGCCCGCCCCATTTGACCGCTCTGGAACCCCTCCTTTTGGGGAAGTGTCCCCTTGTTCAATAAAGCTTCAAACAACATGCGTTTTATATATTTTTATTGTACAATTGCAACACGAGATTTACTGGGAAAACATGCAAAAATGCTTATAAAACACACATATATTTATGAATAAATCCTCATTTTTGATCGTAGGTCAACATGCTGTAATAGAAGCTCTTAGAAACCCAAAAAGGAAGGTTTTAAAAGTATTTTTAACCGAAGAAAGTAAAAAAAATATTCATAGAAAAAATCCTAAAAAAAATGTTCTTGAGGATGTTAAGGTATATTTCAAATCAAAAAAAGAATTAGATAAATATACTTCTAAAGATCAAATAATGCATAGTGGTTATGTTGCTGAAGTTGAACACTTAGATCAACCAGAATTAAAAGAATTTATAAAAGGAAAAAATAACTTAACATTTATTTGTATTGATGAGGTCACGGATCCTAGAAATATTGGTTCCTTAATAAGAAGTGCAGCATCTTTTAATATTGACGGTTTAATAGTTAAAGAAAGACAATTCCCTGCAGATAGCAAATTAATGTACAAATCTGCTAGTGGTTGTATGGAGCATTTGAATATATTTGAAGTTTCTAATATTAATTCAACATTAAAAAACCTTAGAGAAAAAAATTTTTGGGTTTATGGGTTTGATGCAAAGGGAGAAAAAAACTTTACCGAAGTAAAATGGGAAGGGAAAAATATCTTATTGTTCGGATCTGAAGGTTTTGGAATGAGAGAGCATACGGGAAAATATACGGATTTTTTAGTCAGAATTAATATAAATAAAAATGTTGAAAGCTTAAATATATCAAATAGTGCAGCAATAGTTTTTCATCACATTTGTTATTTAAAAAAAAATTCATAATTAATAAAAGATTTCTTAATAGAAATATATTATGCCCTTGTAACTCGGCTGGTAAAGCAATTGACTTGTAATCAAACAATCCTGGATGCAAAAAAATATTTATAACAATAAATTATACTAACTAGCGTCAATTCTACGTATAGTCACCTAATTTAAAATTTGGTAGGGTTTAATTATGGCTACATTAGATGGAATTATCGAACCAATATATTTTTTGATTACCTCAATATCATTTATAATATTAAGTGTAATTAACTATAAAAAAGTTGGAAAAAATAAAGAAACAATTTATCTAGCAGGCTTGTCCGCTTTTTTCTTATGCAGTTATATTGCTATAGTTTTAAAAGGTTAAAATCACTAAAGTAATTGAGTAAGTTTCTTGATGCGTGTATTATGTGTGAATGAGTAAAGTAGCAAAAGACAAGTGGGATAAGGTAATTGAATATTTAACACACTCAGATCGTGATCCTCAGAAAGTATTAAACTTATTAAAAGGTTGTGACCAAGGTAAAGAATCTAATTATGGTATTAATAGAGCGTCATATTCATTAAATATTATTGCTATAATCACACAAAAGCAACTTGATCCAGAAAATAAGGACAAATCGCTTACTCATATAATTAGACAGTGGGTTAAATCGAAAGACTTCATACAATTTTATAATCTTATGAAAGTACAGGAGAATATTACTTGGGATAAAAGTAAACTTGAAGATTACACAAAACAATTAAAGGACCTTTGGTACAGTAAATCACAATCTAAAAACAAAGAATATTTTAAAAGAACAGACGGATTTATAAAACTTGGAGAGGGTTTTAATAAAACAACTAGAGTGGCTCTATTAGAAAATTATAGAAAAGGTATAGAAGAATTAAGACCGAAAGCAAAAATAATTGAAAAAACTTTTGATAAAATAAAAAAATATGAACGACAGTCCCGTACGATCGTCTCTTAACTACACCAAAGGTAGCCCTCTTAATCTTTTTTTGCATTGATTTAATTGATCTTTTCGACTAAAAATCACTCAAGAAACAAAATGCCCTTGTAGCTCAGCTGGTAGAGCAATTGATTTGTAATCAATAGGTCCGCGGTTCGACTCCGTGCGGGGGCACCACACAATCCTTTACTTATTTCACTTTTTGAATCTTTAGAAAAAAATCTATAAGAAAAAATAGTAGAACAAAGACTATACAAAGGAAGAAAGTAGAACTCACTGAAGTGATATTGAAGTGATGGTCTTTTTATACGGTGATAGCGTTCACAGTACGTTCTTATAGCTTAATATATTCCTAAAATTTTTTTCATGTACGCTTGCTTCTTATTTTGTTATTAATTTTATCTCCATATATTTTAATTTTTTCTTCTTCTG